>Ga0209101_1000669_pt1 | contig 27748 bp, 24 predicted proteins | sample ConPoolayeCmetaG_FD_185481 | JGI IMG/M metagenome (GOLD analysis project Ga0209101, IMG submission 185481) | Hot spring microbial mat communities from California, USA to study Microbial Dark Matter (Phase II) - Cone Pool mat layer C metaG... ...
TCTCACCATTTTGAACGCCATTCTGCGTCATCGCACCCACTGGAATCCTACCAGTACTTCTTGACAAACAACACAGTTACTTCGTGGACAAATGTATTTTCGAAAGGGTTGTGCATGGGCGTAACCGCCCGCCGACGGATGAAAATATCCACCAAGAACACGAAGACACGAAGATTTTTTTCTTCGTGTTCCTTCGTGACCTTCGTGGACAAATGTATTTTCGAAGGAGTAAGACCCCGTGAATACTCAAGCCTCACCATCAGGCGAAACCTCGCTCGCGCCTGACGCATCGCCGGAAAAAACCGCTCAACCCGGCATCGTGTTCGCCAAACTGGACGATGTGTTGCGCTGGGCGCGCACCGGTTCGATGTGGCCCCTCTTATTCGGGCTTGCCTGTTGCGCGATCGAAATGATGGCGGTGTATATGCCGCATTTTGATCTGGCGCGCTTTGGAATGGAAGTGTATCGCGCCTCGCCGCGTCAAGCCGATTTGATGTTCGTGGCAGGGCGCGTCTCGCGCAAGATGGCGCCCGTCGTGCGCCAACTGTACGATCAAATGATGGAACCCAAGTGGGTCATCGCGATGGGCGATTGCGCGGCGTGTGGCGGCATTTACAACAACTATGCGATCTTGCAAGGTGTGGACGAAATTATCCCGGTGGATGTGTACGTCGCTGGCTGCCCACCGCGCCCCGAAGCGTTGATGGATGGGATTTTGATGTTGCACGAAAAAATCAAAAAGGGTGAACCGCGCGGTCAAATCCGAATCGAGCAATGGGGATTGCGCGGTTAGAAGGTTTTTCGATGAGGCAACTCGAAACCACTCTCACTCGATTGCGCGAACGATTTCCGAACGCGCTGCAAGACGTCTCCGAATTTCGCGGCGAAACGATCGTGACGATTCCACGCGAGGCGTTGGTGGACGTCGTGCGTTTTCTGCACACCGAACCGACGTTGCAGTTCAATCTGCTGCTCGACATCACCGCACTCGACTGGTTGCCGCGCGAACCGCGCTTTGATGTGCTGTACTATCTCCTCTCGATGTCCAACAACGTACGGTTGCGTCTGCGCGTCCAACTGTTCAGCCACGACGCGAACGTTCCCTCGCTCACTGCCATCTTTCCGGGCGCAAACTTTTACGAACGCGAAGTGTACGACCTGTTCGGCATCACGTTCTTGTACCATCCGTTTCTGCGCCGCATCCTCTTGCCGGATCACACCACAGGGCATCCGCTCCGCAAGGATCATCCGCTTGGCTACGAACCGGTCGAGTTCACGCACACGTACGACGAAATCCAGCCCACCAAGCCGAACGCAGTGCCACCTCCCAGACCGCGCCGACTCATCGGCAGCATCGGCGGCGCGGTCACGGAAATTCCGCTGACGCTGGCTGAACCCGCAACGCCGTGGTCGGGTACACAGACCGAAACGTTGCTGATCAATATGGGTCCGCATCACCCCTCCACGCACGGCGTGCTGCGCGTCGCGCTGGAAGTGGACGGCGAGAAAATCGTCAACGCGATGCCGGACATTGGCTATTTGCATACCGGCATCGAAAAGAACGCGGAATACAAAACGTACCTCAAAGCGATTCCGCTGTTCGATCGAATGGATTACTTTGCGACGTTCTTTAACGTTCTGGCGTACTGCCTTGCCATCGAAAAGTTGATGGAGGTGGATGTGCCAGAGCGCGCGCAGATTGCACGCGTGATTCTGTGCGAGATTCAGCGCATCCAGTCGCATCTCGTCGCGGTCGGTTCGCAAGCGATGGACATTGGCGCGGTGACATTGATGACGTACGCGTTCCGCGAACGCGAAGCCGCGCTCGACATTTTCGAAATGGTCAGCGGCGCGCGGATGATGACATCGTACTTTCGCTTTGGCGGCCTGGCGGAGGATTTGCCCGCCGGCTTTTCCGATGCGGTGCGCGCGTTCGTCAAGATGATTCCGCCGCGTCTCAAAGAGTACGAAAACCTGCTCAACAAAAATCCCATCTGGCTGATGCGGACGCGCGGCATCGCCGAGTACACCGCCGAGCAAGCGCTGGCGCACAGCGTCACCGGCCCGATGTTGCGCGCAGCGGGCGTGAACTGGGACTTGCGTAAAGCGTCGCCGTACTCGGGCTATGAGCAGTACGACTTTGATGTGCCGGTCGGCACACGCGGCAAAGCGGACGTGCTTGAATGCTACTATATTCGAATGGAAGAGATGCGCCAATCGCTCCGCATCATCGAGCAAGCATTGAAAAAATTGGAAAAGACCAAAGGGCAACCATACATCACGAACAATCGCAAGGTCGCGCCGCCACCCAAACACGAATTGCAAAATTCGATGGAAGCGCTCATCCATCATTTCAAGTTGTGGACCGAAGGCATCATACCACCCAAAGGGTTGGTGTACGCTTGCGTCGAATCGCCGCGCGGCGAACTTGGTTTTCTCGTTTCGAGTAATGGCACGAACAAACCGCATCGGGTGCACGTGCGTGCGCCATCGTTCGCGAATCTGCAAATGCTTCCGCTGATTTCCAAAGGGTACTATATCGCGGACCTGGTCGGCATTATCGCGATGACAGATATTATTCTGGGGGACGTGGATCGGTAGGCGCAACGATCAACGGTGAGGTAATGTGGGGTGAAGAACAAGTCGCGCACGAGCACTTTTGGCACGACCGCGCGCATCAGTCACGATTCGTCCGCGTACTACCGTTCGCGCTTGTATGCCGAGTTGCCGAAGGCGGCGTACGAACCGCAACCAGATAACGCATTTCCCATCGAGTTGCAGAATTGCATCATCTGCGGTAGTTCGGAAAATATGAAAGAACTACCCGACAACTCGGTGCACTTGATGGTCACTTCGCCACCCTACAACGTGACCAAAGAGTATGACGCGGATTTGTCGCTCGACGAGTATTTGCGATTGCTGGGCAAGGTCTTTGCGGAAACGTATCGTGTGCTGGTGGACGGTGGGCGCGCGTGTGTGAATGTGGCGAATGTGGGACGCAAGCCCTACATCCCGCTTTCCGATTACATCTCGCGTTTGATGATTGAGATAGGCTTTCAGATGCGCGGTGAAATCATCTGGCACAAGCGCGCCGGCGCCGGCGTCTCGATGGCGTGGGGCAGTTGGCAATCGGCGTCAAATCCGGTGTTGCGCGATGTGCACGAGTACATTCTGGTTTTCTCCAAAGGCGCGTTCAATCGTCCGAAAACGGATCGGCAGGTAGATACAATCACCAAGGAACAATTTATCAAGTGGACCAAATCGGTCTGGACGATGAATCCCGAATCGGCAAAGAAAGTTGGACACCCCGCGCCGTTTCCGATCGAATTGCCGTTTCGTTTGATTCAACTCTACACGTTCAAAGGCGATGTCGTCCTCGATCCGTTTATGGGCAGCGGCAGTACTGCGATTGCCGCGCTGAAAGCGAAACGCAAATACATTGGCTATGAAACAAATCCCGACTATGTGCAACTTGCAGAGAGACGCCTCGCGCTTTTCAAACGCGCATAACAAGGATCGCGTATGGAACATTTGATTCTTCGTGACCTCGACATTCCGAACATTGCTGAGATTGCCGTGTACGAAAAACACGGTGGCTACAACGCGCTGCGCAAAGCCATCAAAGAGATGACCCCTGATGAGATCATCGAAGCGGTCAAGGTCTCGGGCTTGCGCGGACGAGGCGGCGCGGGCTTTCCCGCCGGCGTCAAGTGGAGTTTTTTGCCCAAAGGCGTTTTTCCGCGCTATCTCGTCGCGAACGCGGACGAATCGGAGCCAGGCACGTTCAAAGATCGCCAGATTATGGAACGCAATCCGCACCAGTTCATCGAAGGCATCGCGATTGCGTCGTACGCGATTCAGTGTCATCACGCGTTCATCTACATTCGCGGCGAGTTTCCATACGCGGCGCAGTGTCTTGAACGCGCGATCGCGGAGGCAGAAGCGCGCGGTTACGTGGGTGAGCGAATTTTGGGCACGGATTACGCGTTACGCATTACCGTTCATCGCGGCGCGGGCGCGTACATCTGCGGCGAAGAGACCGCGCTGCTCGAAAGTATGGAGGGCAAACTGGGGCAGCCGCGCGTCAAGCCGCCGTTTCCCGCGGTCGTTGGACTCTACAACAAACCCACCGTCATCAACAACGTCGAGACGCTTGCCAACGTGCCGCTGATTATCGAGCGCGGCGCAGCGTGGTACGCGAGTATTGGCACGCCAAAATCAACGGGGCCCAAGGTGTTTTGTCTGAGCGGTCACGTGAATCGTCCGGGCAATTACGAAGCCGCGTTCGGTTCGATTACGTTTCGCGATTTGATTTTCGATCTGGGCGGCGGCATTCGCGGCGGCAAAAAGTTGAAAGCGATTTTGCCGGCGGGCGCGAGCAGTTTCGTCATCAACGTCGCGGCAAACGAGGCGGTGCTGGATGTTCCCCTCGATTTCGATTCGCTCGCGCCATATGGCTCTGCGCTCGGTTCGGCGTCGGTGATTGTGATGGACGAGACGACGTGTATGGTGTGGATGGCGAAAAAGACGACGCACTTTTTCGAACACGAGTCGTGTGGCAAATGCACGCCGTGCCGCGAAGGAACATACTGGATGTTGCGTTTGCTCGAGCGTCTGGAAGGAGGCACGGGTACGCTCGCCGACGTGGAACTGCTCGCGAGTGTCGCGACGCAAATGCAAGGGCGGACGCTGTGTCCGCTGGGCGAATTTGCGACGGCGCCGGTGGTGAGTAGCGTGAACGCGTTTCGCGACGAGTTCGAGCGGCACGCGCGAGACAAGGGATGTTGGGCGCGGGGACAGTAGGCAGGCGGCAGTTGGCGGGAGGCAGATGCGATGGAAATCAGCGTGTTGGCAGAAAGTGTAAATTCTTTGTAGCGATTGCTTTGATATGTCGCGCAGCGTGCCGAGGGCAATATGGCTTTACGAGACAAACTCCTGGATAAGATTCTACGCGGGACGTCAGACGCCAATATCCCTTTTGCGGATTTGTGCCAATTGCTGAACCGTTTGGGATTTGATGAACGGATTCGCGGCGATCATCATATCTTCACAAAAGCAGGTGTTGAGGAAATCTTGAACCTACAACCCAGAGGCGCAAAAGCCAAGCCATACCAAGTGAAGCAGGTGCGTAATGTTATTCTAAAGTACAAACTTGGAGGCGAATGAGATGATTCGGTATGAAGTCATTATTTACTGGAGTGAAGAAGACCAGGCTTTCATTGTAGAAGTGCCAGAATTGCCAGGTTGCATGGCAGATGGTGCGACATATCAAGAGGCACTGGCTAATGCCCAGGTCATCATTCAAGAATGGATTGAAACCGCGCGGGAATTGGGGCGTCCAATTCCTGAACCTAAAGGACGATTGGTCTATGCATAGCCAGCAATGAATCACAACGGCTGTGCGCACCTGCATGCCAGCAATGAAACATGATGCGTGATGTGTGAGCGATGGTCGAGCAAGTTTTGAGTCGTGCGGAGAAAATTTTACACGAGACCCCAACGCCGTACCTCGTCGCGGAGGAACGCGAGGTGCTGGCGCGTTTTCTCGCGCGCCTCGAACGCGAGTGCGGTGACGCGATTCGCCGCGTGATTCTCTACGGCTCCAAAGCGCGCGGCGACGCGGACGCGGAATCGGATACCGATGTGCTGGTTATGGTCGCCGATGATGCGACGCGCGCAAAGATTCAAGCCATTACCCGTGAAGCATCCTTCTGCGAGTCGGAAGGTTTCTCGTTCAGTTGGCGCATCCTCACCGAGGCAGAGTACGCCGAGTATCGCCGCTTGATGTTTCCGTTCTACGTGAACCTGCGGCGCGATGGCGTCGAACTGTGGGACCCCGTGGCGAGTTTGGAGGAATTCGAGTACCCGCTGGATTTTCAAGAAGGAGTGCCACGCCCGATGACGCCAGAAACAATCGCCTTGATTCGCCGTTATGTGGAAGAAGCGCAGAGCGAATGGCAGGCGGTAGAGAAACTGCGTGCTGAAATGCCATTATTTGCCATTCCCCATGCATACTATGCCGCGTTCTACATGGCAACCGTGGCACTTTACGCGGTGAGTGTGGTGCGGAACAAACACGCCGGCGTGCGCGATGGGCTGAGTGAATTCCTGGTCAAGCCGAAACTGCTTGAGGAATCATACAAAGACATCTACACTCGTCTGATGAATGCACGGGTGAATGTCAACTATCGTCCATTTCAAGACGAAGACAAGATTCCAACCGATGATGAAGCGCGTGAAATGCTCCTCGACGCCGAACGTTTCATCGCGCGACTGGAACGCTTTTTGCGCGAGCGCGGTGCGATAGAGTGATGTGATGAGTTAGAATCTTCGAGTGACGATGCAACCAATTGATGCTGGGCTGCTCGATGAGCGAGTAGAATTAGGATGATGGCGAAACCACCACCGATTCAGAATTACTTTTTGACTGAGCATGCTCGGTTTGAGATGGTACGTCGTCAAGTCAGCGAAAGTGATGTCGCCCGCGTTCTTGGCGCGCCAGAGTACACCGAACTTGTTCGACCTGGACGCGCGTTGTATCAGGCGCGATTGAGCCATGCCACAAAAACATATCTGCTCCGTATTTTCGTTGATATTGATCGCGAGCCGCCTCAAGTTGTCACTGTTTATCGAACCAGTAAAATTGCCAAATATTGGAGGTCAGAATGAAAGTCATCTATGACCGCGAGACGGATACACTGACCGTTATTTTTGCCGATGTCCCTGTCGCAGAGAGCGACGAGGACAAACCCGGCGTGATTCTGGATTATGACGCGTCAGGTAATTTAGTGTCGTTGGAGATCCTCGACGCATCACGCCGCGTTCCATTTCCAGATCGTGTCGAATACCAAATGGCTCCTGTGCCAGCCTAGTCCCTCGGAAACGTGCTATGGCTAAAGTTACCATTGACAACCAAACGATTGATGTTCCCAACGGTACGCTCATCGTCGAAGCCGCGAGAAAAGTTGGTATCACCATTCCTGTCTTTTGTCACCATCCCAAACTGCAACCGGTGGGAATGTGTCGGATGTGTCTCGTCGAAGTGGGCACGCCCCGGCGCGGCAAGGACGGTCAAATCGAACGCGACGCGAACGGCGCGCCGGTAATCGCGTGGATGCCCAAATTGCAAACCGCGTGTACGACCGTCGTCTCCGATGGAATGGTGGTGCGCACCGACACCGCGCAGGTCGCCGATGCGCGCCGCGCCATCATCGAATTTCTGCTGACCTCGCATCCACTCGATTGTCCGATTTGCGACAAAGGCGGCGAGTGCCCGCTGCAAAATCTGACGATGGCGTATGGTCCGGGGCAATCACGTTTCCCGGTCGAATCGAAATTTCACAACGAAAAGCGCGTGCCGCTCGGCGATTTGATTGTGCTGGATCGCGAACGCTGTATCCAGTGCTCGCGCTGCGTCCGCTTTATGGACGAGATCGCGGACGATCACGTGCTGGGCTTTCAGGCGCGCGGACGCGGCCTCGAAATCGTCACGCTTTCCGACCCGCCATTCGATTCCAAGTTCAGCGGCAACACGATTGACATTTGCCCGGTCGGCGCGCTCACCTCGCGCGATTTTCGTTTGAGCGCGCGCGTGTGGGAAGTGCGCGACTATCCGAGCGTTTGCGCACATTGCGCAGTCGGTTGCAATTTGTGGATTAGTGAACGCGATCACGCCATCAAGCGTATCGTTCCGCGCGAGAACGAGGCGGTCAACGAAATCTGGTTGTGCGACAAGGGGCGCTTTGTTCATCACTTTACTACCGCGCCTGATCGCTTGACCAAGCCACTTGTCCGCAAAAATGGCAACCTCGAACCTGTAACCTGGAACGAGGCATTGGATTTCGTCGCCGCGCGCGTGAAGCAAATCCAGTGGCACGATCCGAACGCGGTTGGCGGACTCGCAGGCGATCGCGCATCGAACGAAGATTTGTACTTGTTCCAGAAACTTTTCCGCCAGGTGATTGGCTCGAACAATCTCGATCATCGCGTCGGCTGGAGCGCGGCGAACACCGGCGCGGATTCGGTGCGCGTGTATGGCGCGGGCGTTGGCACCAACCTCGGCGCGCTCGATGGAAGTGTGACCGCGCTCGTCTTTGGCGCAGACCCCGAGGAAGAGCAACCGGTCCTCCGCTTGCGGCTCACGCGCAGCGCGCGCACTTTTGGCGCGCATCTGATTGTTGCGAACGGACGCGTGACCAAACTCGCGCAACACGCCAGACAATCGTTTGTGTACGCCTACGGCGCGGAAGCGTACTTTTTGCTCGGCCTGGTGCGCGCGATTCTGGATGAGGGATTAGAGAATCGAGAGTTTATCGCGGCGCGCGTAACGAATTTCGATGCGTTTGCAAAATCGCTCGAACCGTACACCGTCGAACGCTGCGCGGAACTGTGTCGCGTCAAACCGGAAAAGATGCGCGAGGCGGCGCGCCAAATTGCCCAATCGCCCAATTTCCTGATTCTTTACGGTCGCGAAGCGATGTTCGCGCAGCAAAACGATGTGGCGGTCGCGCGCGCGCTGATCGCGCTCTTGCTCATCACGGGGCACGTCGGTCGCGCAAACAATGGCTTGGTCGCGTTGTATCCGCACAACAATTCCACCGGCGCGTTCGATATGGGCATTCTGCCGGATGGCGGCGTGGGGCGCACGCGCGTCGAGCGGCGCGGACTCTCGGCGCGCGAGATGAAAGCCGGCAAGGTGCGCGCGCTTTACGTGATGGCGTGCGATCCAGCAACAGATGGCGATTTCGTCAAACCCGAATTTCTCGTCGTGCAAGATTTGTTCCTTACCGAAACGGCGAAACTCGCCGATGTAGTCTTGCCCGCGCAATCGTTTGCCGAACGCGATGGCACGTTCACGAACACCGAGCGGCGCGTGCAACTTTTCTGCGCTGCGCTCAAGCCAATTGGCGAGAGCAAGCCCGATTGGTGGATCATCGCGGAAATCGCCAGGCGCTTGGATGCCGGTTCAAAGTTGGATACGTGGAACTATGCAACGGCTGAAGCCGTGATGGACGAAATCGCCACGACAGTGCCGCTGTATCGCGGAATGACGTACGCCGCGCTTGCGGAAAACGTCAAACTGCCGCGCCCGCGCGCGGAGCAAGGCAATCCCAGTGACGAACCCACGCAAATCGCGATGGGTGAACTGAAAAATATTTCGAGCGGCAAAATGTGGCCAAGTGTGGCGGAGTGTGATGCGCGTATGCAGTTCGAGTTGGTGTGGAGTGAGCCGCGACTAATGACGAAAGACGAAGGACGAATGTTCCTGGCGGTGGCGCGGTCGTTGTATGATCGTGGGACGTTGGTGAGCAAAACGAAGATTGTGCAGCCGCGCGTGCCGGCGCCCTACGTCGAAATCAATTCGCAAGACGCGGAGCAAATCGGCGTTGTGAATGGCGCGCGCGTGCGCGTCGCGTTCGACGCGCGCGTGCTCGAGTTGGACGCGCGCGTCAATGGGCATGTGCCGCCGGGTGTCGTGCTGATTCCGAACAACCTGGATGGCACCGTCGCGCTGCCGATGGGCGCGTGGGTGCGCGTGGATAAAATCCAGGTATGAACGTTCGGGATGCTATACGCAAGGCGGCAAGCAAACGTATCCTCATCCGCAAAAAGTGAGGCGCAGGATACAATGTTATTCGTGCAAAGGTAAATTGCGCAAAGGTGAGACGACATACACTATCACCCGTAAGGGCTATCACCTTATTGTTGACCACGTGCCTGCCTGGGTGTGCGAACAGTGCGGCGAAGTTTTGTTTGACGAAGAGCAAGTGAAGGGGATTCAGCAATTGATCGAAAACGCTGATGTAGGTGTAGCCGCGTTGATGCCTGCGCCGGTGTAGAGGAAACAAGCCAATGACGCGTCAGAACTTGTCCGTCACCCAATCGAATACGCGCACCAAATCCACACGCGCTACGCGCGCACGCCGCGCGTCGGACAGGGCGGTCTCTGCGCGCTCGCCCTGGCGGCGCGTCACGCGCAGGCAGATTGACGCGGTGGTGCAAAAAATCGTTCAAGAATTCAATCCCGAAAAAGTGATTCTGTTCGGTTCGTACGCCTACGGCAAGCCGAATGCGGATAGTGATGTGGATTTGCTCGTGGTGATGGAAAGCGAGCGCCCTGCCAGGCGCGCTATCCGCGTGGTCAAGCAGTTGTTGGATGTTCCATTCCCGATGGATGTGCTTGTGCGAACACCTCAGGAAACTAGACAGCGCTTGCAAATCAACGATTGTTTTATGCGCGAGATTGTAGAGCAAGGTCAAGTGCTGTATGAACAATGAGACGCTCGAATGGGTTGAGCGTGCCGAAGAGGATTTTCATCTGGTGCAAGTTGGATTGCGGCAGCGCAAATTCAAGGCGTACAACAGCGCGTGTTTTTCACGCGCAACAGTGTGCTGAGAAATACTTGAAGGCGTTTCTGGTTCGTCACAGGATTGCTTTTCGTAAAACTCACGATTTGCGTGATCTGCGTCGCCAATGTGTTGAGGTAGATAGCGTTTTTGACTTGTTGACCGATGCTCTGTTGTTGCTCAATCAATTTGCGATTGACAGTCGTTATCCTGGGCTGGCGCTGACCCATCAGGACGCACGCGACGCGGTCGCGGCGATGAAACAGGTGCGCGCGTTCGTGCGCGCGCGACTGGGATTGAAAACCAAATAATTCCATCCTTCGTCATTCGTCATTCGTCATTTGTCCTTGAGGTAAGCCTATGACTCTTCCCGACATCGGTGCGATTTTCAAAGGTATGTCCGTGACGTTGCGTGAGATGCTCACGCCGCCGGTGACCATCCAATATCCCGAAGTGAAAAAGCCGGTCGCGGCGCGCTTTCGCGGCAGGCACGAGTTAAAGCGCCACGACAACGGCTTGGAAAAATGCATCGGTTGCTCACTCTGCGCGGCGGCGTGTCCCACTGACGCCATCTACGTCGAACCCGCCGAGCAAACCGATGCGGAGCGCTATTCGCCCGGCGAACGCTATGCGGCGCGCTATGAAATCAACTTGCTGCGCTGCATCTACTGCGGCTTTTGCGAGGAAGCGTGTCCCACCGGCGCGATTGTGCTGGAGCATCAGTACGAACTCTCGTACTATGATCGGCGCAGCGCGATCATCACGAAAGAGCAGTTGCTGGTGCCACCGCCGGCGCCGGACCTGGGCACACCGCGTCCGATGCGCGACCCTGGCAATTTGTATTCGGCGATTCCCCCAGTCAAAGGCGGCGTCGAAGCATAGGTCAAATGTGCCAAATTTGCCAAATATGCCAAATGTGCCAAAAAGTAAATTTGGCACGTTTGGCTCATTTGGCACGTTTGGCATCTTTGGCATGTTTGGCATCTTTGGCACGTTTAACATACTTTCAACAAAGGAGTTGACTAATGCACGAATTTCCCTGTCCCCCCGGTCTAGTTTGTCGCCCAACGTTCTGGAACATTCCGTTCGTTCTAGAGATCGTCGTGTATCTGGGCGCTCTCCTCGCTGTGGGTGTTTTTGCGTACGGGATGTGGAAACACATCAAACGATGGCGTGCCGGCAAAGGCAAATTCGAATGGGGTCCGCTTGGCGTGCGGATCAAGAACTGGCTGCTGTTCGGCATCGCTACGAAAAAAGTCGCGCTCGATCAGCAACCCGCCGGCATCATGCACCTTGGAATTATGTGGGGAATGGCGTTTTTGTTCCTCGGCACGGCGATTGCGACGATTGATTGGGACATTACCAAACCACTCATCAATCCCTATCAATGGCGACTTTTGCAAGGTGACGTGTACTATTTCTTCAAGGTCGTCCTCGACGTTTTTGGACTGCTCGCGCTGATCGGTATCGCGATTGCGTTCGTCATCCGGTATGGCATCAAGCCCGAACGACTCGATGGGCGCTCTGGCAAACGCTATTTCCGCGAAGACCTGTGGATTCTCGGCTCGCTGGGGTTTATCGTGCTCACCGGTTTCATTATCGAGATTTTGCGCCTTGCCGCGCAACCGATGGAAACTGCGCTCCTTAAAGAACGCGTGATGTATTGTACCACATGCTCGGTCGTTGCCTGGCCCCTCTCGCAACTATTGACGGGAGTTGATCTGGGCGTACTCAAAAGTTTGCACGTGACGACGTGGATGTTGCATATGGCGATCGCGCTCACGGCGGCAGCCGCAGTGCCGTACACCAAGATGGGGCATCTGATCATCTCATCGCTCAACACGTTCTTCAAGAGACTCGAACCTGCCGGCGCGATTCCCAAGATTGCCGATATCGAAAATCAAGAGACGTTTGGCATCAGCAAACTGGAAGAGTTTTCATGGAAGCAGTTGATGGATTTCGATGCGTGCACGCGCTGTGGGCGTTGTCAGGATGCATGTCCTGCCGCGTTGACCGGCAAAGCCCTCTCGCCCAAGAACATCATCGTCAAGATGTTCGAGGTGTCGCACGGCAAGACCCAGGGCGCGCTGCATGGCGAGGTGGTGGACGCGCAAGAGTTGTGGGACTGTACGACCTGTATGGGGTGCGTCAATGCGTGTCCTGTGGCGATTGATCAACTCGGCACGATTATCGAGTTGCGTCGCTATCTCACGTTGAGCGAAGGCGCGCCGCAACCACCCTCGAACAAAGCGATGGACTCGATGGAGCGGCAAGGGAATCCGTACGGGTTACCTAAGGCGGATCGGCACAAGTGGATGGAAGGCCTGGGCGTACCCTTCGCCGATGCGGATGAAGAGTACGAGGTGTTGTTCTGGGTCGGCTGCGCCGGCGCGTACGATGTGCGCGCGCAGAAAATCGCCAGAGCGTTCGTCAAGGTGTTGCAAGCCGCTGGCGTGAAATTCGCGGTGATGCAAGAAGAACGCTGCAACTGCGAATCGGCACGGCGACTCGGTAACGAATACTTGTATCAGATGGCGACGATGGAAATCATCGAGTCGCTCAAGCAGTACAAGTTCAAGCGCATTGCCACGATTTGTCCGCACTGCTTCAACACCATCAAGAACGAGTATCCGCAATTCGATGGCACGTTCGAAGTGGTGCATCACACGCAACTCATCCACGAATTGATCACCACTAAACGCATAACGATACAACGAAAAAACGATGCAACGATCACCTATCACGATTCGTGCTATCTCGGTCGCTACAACAACATCTACGAACCGCAACGCCAAATCCTTCAATCTCTAGTCTCTAATCTCGTTGAAATGCCCCGCGCGCGCGCGAACGGTTTGTGCTGCGGCGGTGGCGGTGGACGGATGTGGCTGGAGGAAAACACCGGCAAGCGCATCAACAACACGCGTATGGAAGACGTGGTCGCGGTGAACGCGCAAATCGTCGCGGCGGCGTGTCCGTTCTGTATGACAATGCTCGACGATGGCGCCAAAGCGCTGGAGGTGGACGAGAAAATCGCGCGCAAAGACATTGCCGAGTTGGTGGCGGAGGCGTTGTAACACAAGAGGCGTATGGCGTATCGCCAGTAGTGATGGCGATACGCCATTGCTTACCCAAGGAGGTGGGCAATGACCGAAACGAAACGACACAAAGTGACGCTCGGTACGCTGTACGACAAGATGCGTCGCGGCGAACCCATCACGATGATCACCTGTTACGATTATCCGATGGCGTACCTCGTCGAGCAAGCCGGCGTGGACATTGTGCTGGTGGGCGATTCGCTCGGTATGACGATTCTGGGATTCGATACCACGCTGCCAGTGACGATGGATATGATGATACCGCATGTGCAAGCGGTGCGGCGCGGCACACCCAACGCGTGGCTCATCGGCGATATGCCGTATATGACGTACCAGCCCTCGGTCGAGACCGCGATTCGCTGCGCGGGACGCTTTATGGCGGAAGGCGCGTGTGACGCGGTGAAACTGGAGGGCGGCGTCGAGATGGCGGATCGCGTCGCGGCAATTGTCAAATCGGGAATTCCGTGTATGGGACACCTGGGTCTCACGCCGCAGAGCGTCGCCGCGCTCGGCGGATACAAGGTGCAAGGACGTGGCGCAGCGCAAGCGAAGAAAATCGTGGACGACGCGCGCGCGCTCGAAGACGCCGGCTGCTTTGCGATTCTGCTCGAAATGGTGCCCGACCGCGTGTGCGAACTCATCACCAAACGCTCTAGCATCCCGATCATCTCACTCGGTTCGGGACCGCACGCGCACGGGCAACTGCTCATCTTCCACGATATGTTCAACCTGTATCCCAAATTCAAACCCAAGATGGCAAAAGTGTTTGGCGATGCCGGCACGGTGATTGCCAACGGCTTGAAGCAATACGTGGAAGAGGTAACGACGCGCCAATTCCCCCAACCAGAAAACTGGTTCGGGATGAAGGATGAAGAATACGCCGAGTTGCTCAAAATGCTTGGCGCGTGAAACGTGATGCGTGATGTGTGAAATTTACAGCGGTCGGCGGTCGCCCGTCGGCGGTCAGGTTCAAAGGAGAATCGTATGAACGACAAACTGCGCAAGCAACTCAAGATTTCCGCGCGCAATGTGGCGGCGGTCAATGATTTTCTACTCGATCCCAAAAACAAACTCGTCAACGCCGTGATGCAAGTTATCGCCAGATACGGGACGATTGACGAGATCAATCGCAAATCGGAAGAGGCGCGCCAGTTACCGAATTTGATGCGCCGTTTGCGCGAAATGAAATCGCCGTACCTGCCCGATCTGGAATGGCTCATCGCGCAACGCGACGCCGGCGCGTTCATCCGTGTTGCCGATTATCGGCGCAAGGTGCTGGGCGCTGCGGCGGACAAGATGAAATTCAAAAACGCGTACGCCGTCACTCTCGAAATCAGCGCGTTCCAGTATTTCCCCTGGCTCATTGCCGAAGCCAAGCAAGCGATCGAAAAACGCGAATTGATGCCGGGGCGTTTCATCCGCGTGCGCTATATGAAGGAATCGGAGCAAGACCAGGGGGATTTGCTCGCGGGGATGGCAGCGATGCAAGCGATTGGTGCATCGTACGTGGACACGCTGGACACCAAAGGCACCGATGGCTCGAACGTGCATCTGGGCGGTCCCGACACCATCACCGGCTATTTCGGTGGCATCGGTCAGCCGAACGAGTACGCGCTCAAATGGCTCGATGAGTTTTTGTACTATTACACCAACTATGGCATCTATCAGGTGCTCAACATCAACGCGGGCACCATTCTCATCGGCTATTTGATTCATCGTTTGGGTATCAACAACGAGTTCAAGATTTCCGTGTTCGTCGGCAACGACAATCCGTACTTTATCCTGTGGACGTTGATGATGGCAAAATTGTTCGCGCGTCCAGACGGTACGACGCCGCTCATCGGTTTCAATCTGAGCAACTCGGTGAACAATGCCACGATTGAATTGGCGGCGTACATTCGCAAAGCGTTTGGCTTTGAGGATGTGGTGCGTATCGAGCATCACATTACCGAATGTTACAAGCACATCGTGCGCCAGCCGTACAATCGCCGCGCCGAATTGCTGGAACTGGCAGATCACGTCAAGAACATTTCGGCCAAGCACGAGGGTGGCGATCCCGAAGTGGAAGCCACGCGTGAACATCCATCGGACATTCTGGAGTACTTTTTGCCCAAAGCCGAAGTGGAGGCGCGCGGTTTGATGCCAATCCTGCTGCAAAATTATCTGGACAAGCACGCCGCGTTGAATCGCACGGCAGAGGAATTGACCAGGCGCGGTCTGGCTTTTATCGCCGCGCGTCATTTGCATAGATAACACGCGTTTCCAGCAACGCTTTTCTCCACTCATTCGTAATTACTCAGCCCTGCATCCATTGTGAAATAGCCCCATCCCCTAGCCCCCTCCCCACGCCACAAAGCGGCGTGGGGAGGGGGAGTCAAAGGACGGGGTGGTGGCAGGCGGCTTCGCCGCCCGCCCACACCCACACTCCCGACGCCCCCTTCCCCCGCGTCGCGGGGAGAGCAGGGGGCAGGGGGATGAGAGGGGTTGTTCCGCAAGAGGCGAAAGATTTTTCGCCCGTACAACGATGGCGAAGCAACGAGCACTGTAACCTTCCGCTTGATTGGGGCGAAAAATCTTTCGCCCCAACCAAGCGGAAGAAACTTTGGCATGGTTACGGTAACGGAGAGAGTTTTTCGTGATGCACCGAACCTGTCAGGTGAACAACAACCTGACAGGTTTTATTTTTGAGGTTTATCTTGCTGAAATTGTGTGGTATAATTTGCATTGAAGTGCCGATTGTCCTGTGCGGGTACATTCGACGGACTGGAGAAAACAATGGAAGACTCGTCAAGACCGAAACGCACGCGCGCGCGCAAAACCCCCGCGCGCGTCACCGCACGCGCGCGCGATAAAATACACGCCGCGCTCGTCCAGAGCGAGGCGGAACTGCGCGCCACCCTCTACAGCATCGGCGATGCGGTCATCGCCACAGATGCGCAAGGACGCGTGGCACGAATGAATTCCGTCGCCGAACAATTGACCAGCTGGCGCGAAGCCGAAGCGCGCGGCAAACCGCTCGCCGAGGTGTTCCGCATCATCAACGAAGAGACGCGCGTGCCCGTTGAAGATCCGGTCACGCGCGTGCTGCGCGAGGGCACCGTCATCGGACTGGCGAATCACACGCTGCTCCTCGCGCGCGATGGACGCGAAATCTCCATTGCCGATGCCGGCGCGCCGATTCGTGACGCGCGCGGCAAGATCGTTGGCGTGGTGCTGGTCTTTCGCGATCAAACCGCCGAACGCGCCGCGCAGCGCGCGGTGCAACAAGCGCGCGAGTACGCCGAGAGCATCGTTGCGACCGTGCGCGATCCGCTCATCGTTCTGGATGCCGACTTGCGCGTCCTCACCGCTAGCCGCGCGTTCTATCGCGTCTTTGCAACAACACCCGAAGAAACCGAAGGGCGTTTGCTCTACGAGTTAGGCAATCGGCAATGGGACATTCCCGAACTGCGGCGGTTGCTGGGAGAAATTCTGCCGCAGAACACCACGTTCAACGATTACACGGTGACGCACGATTTCGAGTGCGTCGGTCCGCGCACGATGCTCCTCAACGCGCGCCGGCTCCATCGCGAAGGCAAAGCCGATTTGATTTTGCTTGCCATCGAAGACATTACCGCGCGCAAGCGTCACGAACGCCAACTCGAAGCGCAAGCGCTCGTCGCGCAAGCGTTGGGCGAAACGACGGAACTCCAACCTCTTCTGGAACGCCTGATTGCGGCAGCGATTCACGCGATTCCGGCGGCGCACAAGGGCTCCATCCTGCTCGCCGATGAACAGGGCACGTTGCACATCCGCGCCCTCTACGGCTACACCGACCCGCGCGTGCAAACCGCGAGTTTCCCCGCCACGTCGGGCTATGCGGCGCGCGCGTTCCGCGAACGTCGCGCGCTCATCATCAACAATGTGCGCGCGGACGCCGAAATACGCTACGAAGGCGAGATTACAGAAATGGCGACGATTCAGAGCGCGATCGTCGCGCCGCTCTTCGTTCAGGATCACCCGATTGGCCTGATTTCGCTGGACAACACGCAGCATCCCGCCGCCTTCGATGAGCGCGACCTGGACGTGCTGACCAGCATCGCCGCCACCGCCGCGCTCGTCATCGAACGCCGCCGCCTGTTTGAGCAAGCGCAGCGCCGCGCGGAAAAGATCGCCGCGGTCAACGCGCTGGGGCGTGCACTCGCTGTCACGCTCGATGTGCCGACGCTGTGTCGCATCGCGCATCAACACATTCGCACGCTCGTCGCGTGCGACAACTTGTGTGTCTCGCTGTACGATTCGGTCACGCACACCTTGCGCCCCGCGTTCGTCATCAGTGAAGAACAAGAACTCGATGTCACACAATTTCCGCCGCTCACGATTGACTCGAACACGCCGCGCGCGGGACGCGCCCAAGCGATTCTCGACGCGCAAACTGTCGTTCTCAGCGATCTGGTGGAAAAGGCGCGGCAGGGTGGCAGAATGATCGTCGGCAGCGCAACCGAACCACAGTCTGCGGTGTACACACCGATGCTCGTCGAAGGCAAGGTCATCGGCTTGCTCGAATTGCAAAGTTATCGCAACCACGCCTACACGGTGGACGATCTCGACCTGTTGAGTATGATTGCCAACCAGATGGGCTTGGCGATTCAAAACGCGCGCCTCTTTAGCGAGACGCGCGCGCGTCTGAACGAACTGGACGCGCTGCACCAAGCCAGCCAGACCCTCCTCACCTCCACACTCGATCCTGAAGCGACCTACGCCGCGATTCATCGAGCGATTGCGCGCGTGATGCCGTGCGAAGCGTTGAGCATTGTCCTCGAAGATGAAGCGCTGGGCGATTATCACGGCGTCTATCTGTACGACAAGAGCGGACGCGTTCCCGCGCAACGCGTGCCGCGCGGCGCGGGTTTGAGCGGGCATGTCATTCCCAGCGGCAAGACACTCGTCATTGACGATTACGCCGCGCAAAGCGAAATTCGCGCCGTGCACTTTGGCGACCCCGAGCACGTGCGTTCGATTCTCGCGGTGCCGCTCCGCCGCGGCGACAAAACGATTGGGATGGTTGCGACGCAAGCGTACCAACCGCACGCGTTCACGCGCGAGCATCGCGTTTTGCTGGAGACGCTCGCGGCGCAATTCGCCACCAGCATCGAAAACGCGCGCCTCTACGAACAAACGCGCGCGCGCCTGCGCGAACTGCAAGCAATCGCGGCGGTGAGCGCGGCGCTCAGTGCGGCATCCACGCGTGCGGAAATGTATGCCGCCATCCTCGATCAACTGGGGACGCAACTCGCTCTTGACGGCGCAGCAATCGAAATACTCGACCCAGCAAGCGGTGATTTGACTACAGAACTCGGGCGCGGGGTGTGGGCATCGGTCACGGGTGTGCGCATTCCGCGCGGGGAAGGATTGAGCGCGCAGGTGCTGGCGACCGGCAAGCCGTATCTCAACAACGATGCGCGCAACGATCCACGCCTCTGGCGTCCCGAGGCGTTTGGCGATTGCCGCGCGGCGGCAGGCGTGCCGATGCGCATCGGTTCGCAAACGCTGGGTTTGCTCTGGATTGCCAGTCGCCGCGCACTGACGGAGGATGACTTGCGTCTCCTCACTGCGATTGCGGACATTGCCGCGAACGCGCTGCATCGCGCGGCGCTCCACGAGCAGACCGAGCGACAGGTGCGGCGACTCTCCACGCTGCGCGCGATTGATCGCGTCATCACTAGCAGTTTCGATGTGCGCGTGACGCTCGGCGTGATCCTCGAACACGCGCTTGCTGAACTGGGTGTGGACGCGGTGAGTGTGCTGGTACGGCATCCCCATCTACACACACTCGAGCATGTCGCGTCGCGCGGCTTTCGCACGCGCGCGATCGAGCGCACGCGGTTGCGGGTGGGCGAGAGTTTTGCGGGGCGCGCCGCGCTGGAACGGCAAATCGTTCACGTGCCCGATCTCGTTGCGCAAGCGAATGGTTTCATCGTCAAGGAACTGGCAGCAGAGGGGTATACCGAGTACTATGGCGTGCCGCTGATCGCCAAAGGGAATGTCGTCGGCGTGATGGAGATTTTCAATCGCGCGCCGCTCCCGCGCGATGAGGAATGGCGCGCGTTTTGCGAAACGCTCGCAAGCCAGGCCGCGATCGCGATTGACAACGCGCGCCTATTCATCGATTTGCAGCGCTCGCACACCGATTTGATGCTCGCGTACGATGCAACCATCGAAGGCTGGTCGCGCGCGCTCGAACTGCGCGACAAGGAGACTGAAGGTCACACCGAGCGCGTGACTGAGATGACGCTCGCGCTCGCGCGCGCGTTCGGCATCGGTGAAGAAGAGATAACGCACATTCGCCGCGGCGCGCTCTTGCACGACATCGGCAAGATCAGCATCCCCGATGCGATTCTGCTCAAGCCCGGCAAACTCACGGACGAAGAGATGGCGTTGATGCGCGAGCATCCGCGCCGCGCGTACGAAATGCTGCTGCCCATCGAGTACTTGCGTCCCGCGCTCGATATTCCGTACTGTCATCACGAGAGGTGGGACGGCACGGGCTATCCGCGCGGGTTGAAAGGCGAAGACATTCCTCTTGCCGCGCGTCTCTTTGCGATTGTGGATGTGTACGACGCGCTCACAAGCGATCGTCCGTATCGCAAGGCGTGGTCACGTGACGACGCGCTGGAGTACATTCGTCAGCAGGCGGGTGTGTGTTTCGATCCGCGCGTGGTGGAGATGTTTTTGCGGATGGTTACGGAGGGATGGTAGCGAGGTACGCCTTGCCCGCGTTCACAAAGACAAACCGCCGATTGGCTTCATCCACCGTCAGAGCCTGCAAAGCCTGGAACGTATCGCGGGCTTGACTGTGCGGTTTGAATTGACGCATCAAACGTCCGGTGACTTTATCGAATTGCAACACGCGTTGATTACCGGCGTCCACGAGGTATAAAGCGGTCATCCGTTCGGTGGTGACCAGTGCAAGTGCTTGCGCGATGGGCGTGTCGAGTTCGCGCCAGATAACGTCTCTGGGTTTGCCTTCGTAAAAACGCGCGACGGAGCCGTCGGCGCGTGTTAGCCAGATGTCACCGTCAATCGTCATATCTATCACGGTGGTCATATCGGGAGGTATGACGCCCGGAGCAAAATAGGTTACCGACGCGGTCCAGATCATTTCGGGACTGGGCGAGACATATTTCAAAATTTGCTGGCGCGCGGGATCAATCAGGTACAAATTGTTGGCGTACGTTGCCGCGAGCGTAGCGCGCGCCCACGCGGTGGGTTCTTGAGCCACGCGCGCGCTCCACGTGTTGCGCTGCGGATCGAACAGATAATACGCGCCGCTCCGATCGAGTGCGACCACGCGTCCCGTCTCTAATCCCACCAGCGCGAAAATCTCACCGACGGTACGACCATCCACGCGCTCACCGGCTCTGAGGATGATGCCATCGCTCCCGACGGGTGTTGCACCGGAGCCGACGGCGTTGACCGCATAGCGATAGATGCGCTGGGCGCCGCGATCTAGAATAAACACATCGCTGGCGCGCGCCACGATGCGCGTGACCTGCGACCGCGTCTCGGCAAAGTGGGCAAAGGGTGGCGTGGGAAAGAGGCTGGTGATGCCGTTCACTTCATCCATCAAGTCCTGTGCTCGATTCCACGTGCTCGCCACGCGCGGGTCGTTCGGTCGCAGCGCGCGGGCTTGCTCGATGAGTTGGAGCGCGTCCTGCACCAGTTCACGCGCGCGCGCCCGCTCGGTGGTGGCAAGGCGCCGCGCTTCTTCGAGATGTCCATTCGCCGCGTGGATGTGTTGGGTCATGCGACGCTCGAGCGCGGTCTGTTGCTCGGCGTGATAGGTAATCCAGTGGACTGTGCCCAGCAGGAGGAGCACAAGGGGGAAGACCAGCGCCGCCAGTTTCCAGGCAGTCCGCAAGCGGGGCGATGCCAGCGCGGGGCGTCGTGGCGTGTGTTCTCCCGGCGTGATAGCATCGAGCACCATAACGATCACGCGCGCACTGGCGCGCGCGAGGGTCGCCAGCGCGCGATCCACGGCGTTTCCCATTCGTGTCCAGTTGATGCGCGCGCCAGCGGTTGCCAGCGCGCGTGTGATGTGCGCGCCAGCGGAGAGCAAGCGCGTCATAACCGAGCGTCGCTGTGCCCGGGCGTGCTCTTCCTGTAAACGTTGCTGTGCTCGCGCTTGTTCAGCGCGAATGTGCTCCCACGCCAGTTCTTCCTCGCTGGGCGGAGGCGGTGGCGCTGGCGGTTCGGCGGGTGGCGTGGTTACCTCTGCGGGCGGTCTCTCGTCAGGAGCGGGGAGCGGCGCAGCGAGTGGCTCGGAGGTCGGGCTGGTCACGCGCAGCGCAATCACCGAAAGGTCGGTGGTGCCAGCGACATCTTCCAGCGCGGTAACAATCTCGTCGGGATGACGCGCGGCGAGTGTGTCTATCAACTCTTCGTTCGTTAACAAATGGACGAGCGAGCGCGTTGCCAACAGCACTAGATCGTTGGGCCACAGCGTCGTGTGAAAGATGTCGGGCATATAGTTGCGCCGCATTCCGATAGGCACCTGGCCCGGTGTCGCAAAGTTGCGCGCGCTCAGCCACTCGGCGACCTGAACGGGATCAGGATTAAACCACGGCGATTCGTCGGGATAACGAATCAGGGTGCGCTGGCGTAACAGGCAGGTCACGCCCGGTCCCCCCTGTGCGATGAACAATTCGTTTGTGCGCAGGATGACGGCGGTGATGCCGGCGATGCGTCGCGCTTCGGGTAGCGTATTCGCGTTGAGGGTGTAGAAGAGATCATTTGCCGCGCGAATCGCGTGCACCAGTCCCAGCGCGATACTGCCGCGTGTGGCAGCATAGGCGCGCCGTACCGTTTCGATCAACTCGCGCGCCAGTGGAGCGCGACCTTCTGGTTCGCCGGTCACTTCGACGACGATGTACAGCGCCCCGCGCGCAACGTTGCCCTCGCACAGGGTTGCCGCGTCGAAGCACGCCAGATGCTCGGGTGCTTCTTGCCAGGTGCCATCCACGATGCTGAGTTGGGCAAGACACACGTCCAGTTTCACGCGACGTATTATACATCGGGCGGCGTGGTTTGTAAATTTGTGTAATGATGAGAGTTTATGGGCATCCTCTACCTTGTGGCTACGCCGATCGGTAATCTAGAAGACATCACGCTGCGCGCGCTGCGCGTGTTGCGTGAGGTGTCGCTCATAGCGGCAGAGGACACACGCACCGCACGCCATTTGCTCGCGCATTTTGGTATTGCCCGGCCGGTGACCTCGTACTTTGAGCATAACAAACTGAGCAAACTGGCTACGATTCTGCGCGCGCTGGAGCAGGGCGATGTGGCAGTGATTTCAGAAGCAGGCATCCCCGGTTTGTCTGATCCTGGGTACGAGTTGGTTCGCGCGGTGCTCGCGCGCGGTTATCGCGTGGTGCCGTTGCCCGGGGCGAATGCCGCGCTCACCGCACTGGTTGCGTCGGGTTTGCCGACGGATCAATTTGTCTATCTGGGTTTTCTGCCGCGCCAGCGCGGCGCGCGGCGCGCTTTGTTACAGTCGCTGGTGAACGAACCGCGCACTTTGGTTGCCTACGAGGCGCCGCATCGGCTGGGGCGCACGCTGGAGGATGTGGCGGAGATTCTGGGTGATCGCGTCATCTGCGTTGCCCGCGAATTGACCAAAATGTACGAAGAGTTTTTTCGTGGTACGGTAGCGGAGGTGCGCGCGTATTTCCGCGAGCACGCGCCACGCGGTGAGTTTACGCTGGTGATCGCCGGCGCGCCCGCTGGCGACCGCAAGACTCGGGACGTCTGGGACGATGCGCACGTGCGCGCCGCGGTGCGTGCGTTGATGGCGGCGGGCGTCGCGCGCACGCAGGCGGTCAAGCAGGTGGCACAGCAAGCCGGGCGCGAGCGTCGCGAGGTGTATCGTCTGGCAATGGCGAGCGCGCCAGAGGCGGAGGACGCCGAATGAGGATCGAAAAACGATTGGGGTTGTTGCTGATCAGCGCGCCACTGTGGTTGTGTGGATTGTGCACGCTGGCGTTCTACGCGGTCGCGCCCTTTTGGGCAAAGGATGCGCAGGAGGCCATCCAGACGAATATTTTTGCGGGCGCGTTCGCGGCGATATGTCTGGTGTTCGGCATCCTGTTTGCCGGGCGAGCCGCTGGCAGGCACAGCCCCACCGCTTCAGTAGAGGTCGCCCATCTGTTTCCGCGCGCGACGTTGTGGCTGGCAGTATTCCTGGTAATGCTGTTGCTGGGTATGGGTGCCCTCGCGCTCGAACCGCTTGCCGCGTGGGTGTTTCCGCCGCTCCATCTCCTCGCGGCGGCGTCTTTTCCACTTGCTTTGCTGGCGTACACAGCGCGCCAGTTGCGCGTCACGACGGACGCGCGCGCGTTGGCGGCGGCGCTGGGCTGGGGAGCATTCGGCAGTCCCTTTCTCGCGCTGTTACTCGAAGGGATGATTGGTGTTATAATACTCGTAGGTGTTGGTATCGTCTTCGCGCTGACCTCCGGAGGCACACCGCCGCTGGAAAGGTGGCATCTCGAGTTATCGGCACTGCGGTCGCTGGATGAACAAGCAGTGCTACAATTTCTGTTCGCCCACCCCGCGCTGATCGTGTTAGCGTTGATTTATTTTGCGGGCATCGTTCCGCTGGTTGAAGAAGCACTCAAGACACTCATCCTCGCGTTTATGGATCCGGCGCGGACGCAGGCGCGTGATGCGGTGTTGTGGGGAGCAGCCGCTGGCGTGGGTTTTGCCATCGTTGAAAACGCGCTCAACACCGGCGTCGCGCTCGAGTTGTGGAGCGTGGCGATGTTGGCGCGTGTGGGTGCAACGGTGATGCATACAGCGACAGGTATTCTGATGGCGCGCGGGTGGTACGCCGCGCGCATAGAAAGGAGGTGGAAGCGGCTTTTCCTTGCCTATCTTGCCAGTGTCATCGTGCACGCCCTCTGGAATGTGCTTGCGGCTGGACAAGCGGTAGGGGTCCTGGGATTACTCGGCGCGACCTCCGCGCCGCACCACGTTGCTCTGTGGGTATGGTTGAACCTTGCCGTATTTGCCATGCTGGTGATGCTTGCTCTGGGGGGCGTGGGTTGGATCGCGTACGCCGTGCGGAGTGTGCGCGCCCAGTACAACTAACCTTCAGGAAAGGAGGTCAAACCACGTGATTCAAATCGCGACCGACTCGTCAGCCCACCTGCCAGTGGAAGAGCGACAAAAGTACAACATCGCGGTCATTCCGTTAAAAGCCATTTTTGGTACGACGGTGTATCGCGATGAGGTGGACTTGACGAACGAACAGTTCTACCGTATGCTCCCTGACGTCAAAGAGCATCCGACGACCTCGCAACCATCGGCGGGTGAGTTTGAACAATTCTACAAACCCTTTATCGAAGCCGGCAAAGAAATTGTTTCGCTTCACTTGCCCAGCAAGTTGAGCGGGACGTATGCTTCGGCGTGCGCCGCCAAGCAAAATCTGGAACAGCAGTTCAAACGTACCCTGCCCATCTCGATTGTGGACACGCCGTGGCTTTCGATGGCGTTGGGGCTGTTGGTTATTGCCGCTGCCCAAGCGGCACAAGCCGGTAAATCGCGCGAGCAAATCCTCGCGACGGTTGAAGCGCTTATCCCCAAACTGAACCTCATCTTTGTGGTGGACACGCTCGAATATTTGCGACGCGGTGGACGGATCGGTGGCGCCCGCGCGCTGGTGGGTACGCTGCTGCAGGTCAAACCGATGCTGGAAATCCGCAATGGTCAAGTGGAGCCATTGGAGCAACCGCGTTCGCGCGCCCGCGCGTTAGCACGCTTGCTTGAGGTTCTGAAAGAGCGCGCCGACCAGCGACCGTTGCATGTTGCCGTGTTGCACGCGAATGCACCGCAGGAGGCAGAAAAAATTGCGGAGCAAGTTCGCGCGCAGTACGAGTGCAAAGAGTTTTACATCACTGAAATCGGTCCTGTGATCGGCATCCACAGTGGTCCTGGTGCGGTAGGACTCGCGTTCTACACGGATTAGCGCATCGCTCAGGACGTATGGCATGGGGCAAAGGGTGTGTGGCAGACACCTCCGCCGCTGCCATACGTCCTCGTCTGTGGTACGTAACCTGCAATGCCGCGCGGTGTTTTAATGGCTGAGTGACCCGCGCGCGGAGGCGTGAATCGGTTTGACTGAAAACGAGGAACTGATCATCCAGCGCGCCAAACACGATGCGGACGCGTTCGGTGAGTTGTACGAACGGTACGTGGATCGCATTTATAATTATATTTTCTATCGTGTCGGTGATGTGGCAGAAGCCGAAGATCTGACCGCGCGCGTGTTCTATCAAGCGTTGGCGCGCATCGCCACGTACCAGTCGCGCGGCGCGCCGTTTGCCGCCTGGCTATACCGCATCGCGCATAATCTGGTGGCGAATTGGTACCGCGATCGCAGTCGTCACAAAAATATCCGCCTCGACGATATTACCCATTTGCCAGAACGCGGGGCGAGTCCCCACCAGCACGCTGAACAAAACGAAGAGACCCAGACATTGTTGCGTGCCATTCGCAAACTGCCCGCCAGGCAACAACAGTTGTTGATCTTGAAATTTAGCGAGCAATTATCCAACGCAGAGATTGGACGTGTGCTGGGATGCACCGAAGGAGCGGTCAAGTCGTTGTACCATCGTACGCTGCTGGCACTGCGGAATGAACTGCGCGAGATGTGGTGAGGATACAAGTACGGAGTGGTGGGGCTTGACGCCATAGACGGCGCGGCTGAGTAATTACTCAAAATGAAAGTTTGTACCCGTGCCGGGTATATTTTTGAAGAGGAGGAGTCAGTGGCTAAAATCAAAATTATGACCGATTCGACGTGTGATTTGCCCGCGCCTTACTTTCAAGAGTATGATCTGGGTGTTGTGCCTATCAACATCCAGTTTGGTACCGAGACGTTCCAGGAAGGCGTCTCGATTGATCAAACCACGTTTTACAAAAAGGTGGACGCGCTGGGCATCATTCCGCAAACATCGCAACCCTCTCCCGCGCAGTTTATCCAGGCGTATCGTGCGGCGGCTCAGCAAGGTTACGATACGATTATCTCGTTGCATGTCACGGGTAAACTGAGCGGCACGTTTAATTCTGCCTTGTTGGCCGCCACCGAACTGGCAGAGGAAGTGCGCGTTGTGCCGTACGATAGCCTGGCCGGTTCGGGAGCGCTGGGATTTATGTGTGTGGAAGCCGCGCAAATGGCGCGCGCGGGTAAAAGCGTCGAAGAGATTGTGGCTCTCCTCGATCGCCGACGCTCGCAGGTTCGTTTGAGTTTGACACTGGCGACGTTGCGGTACGCCCAGATGAGTGGGCGCATCAGCCACTTGCAAGGATTCATCGCCTCGCTGTTGAATGTCAAGCCGATTATCGTTTTGCAAGATGGGACGTTGATTCCCGGCGCGCGGGTGCGTTCGCGTCAAGCCGCGCTCGATCAACTGCTGGAATTGTCCAAGCAAGCGGCGGGCAATCGTCCCATCAAGTTCGCCGTGATTCACGGTGAAGCGCGCGAGGAGGCAGAGGCATTTATGGCGCGCGCGCGCAAGGAATTGAATTGTGTCGAGGCATTCGTGGACGACATTGCCATTTCACTCGCCGTGCACTTTGGTCCTGGTGTCATCGGCGCAGTGGTGTATCCTGTGGACTAGTGGATTAAAATGCTCAATTCATCAAGGGTATCCCCGCAAACATCAACTCTGTGCGAAGCAACCGAAGAGATTGCACTTGCGGCGCGACTGGAGCGCGCCCTGGTACCGGTGGCGCCCGCGCCTGAATTTCGAGAGCGTCTGCGTTACGGCTTGCGAATGGCGGCCTATCATCGCGAGGTGCATCAGTTACTTGTGCAGCCACGTGCTGAGATGCCCTGGAGTTGGCTAGTGGGTGCCGCCGCGTTGGGTTCAGCCGCAGGCTTGCTGACACTGTTGTTGCGCACTCGTCTGGCGCGTGTGGACACAACGTTGTCACAAACCAAGTAGGGACGCTACAAGAGCGTCCCTACTTTTTTCACCGATGGGCTGTTCAGCCTCAGGGCATCACGAAATCATAGTAGGTGTGTAATTACTCAAGTTTCGCATAAACCGATTGGTCAAATTTCGAATTATCTGCTATGCTGGGGGCATGGCAGAGATCCTTTCCATCCAACACGAACGCGTGGACGATGTCCCTTTTGATCATCGGCGTAGCCAACCGCTTGGGGCTGGCAGACCTGCTCAACCGCCATCTCGGCACACACGGTTCCCAGCAAGGTCTGCACAATGGTCAACTCGCCGTCGGCTGGCTCGCCTACATCCTCTCCCAGG
>Ga0209101_1000670_pt1 | contig 27745 bp, 25 predicted proteins | sample ConPoolayeCmetaG_FD_185481 | JGI IMG/M metagenome (GOLD analysis project Ga0209101, IMG submission 185481) | Hot spring microbial mat communities from California, USA to study Microbial Dark Matter (Phase II) - Cone Pool mat layer C metaG... ...
ACCAGAGTGTGGCGCGACAGGATGTACACCGCTCAGTGGAATCGCCGCTGGGCCTATGATGATCAGATGCTTCAGCGGGTCGCCCATCTGGAGTATCTGGTGAAAGCGGGCGCATTTTTCGCCAAAGTATGAGTATGGATGAGAAGGTCGTGTGCTCCGTCGTGGCATCTCTCGACCTTGCCAGGTCAGAGATGACGGCAAAGGCCTGTCTCCACTTGCAGGGGGCGTCGCCGACCGGGGAATTGACTCTCCAGATCAACCCCGGTCTCCAGGTGACCCGCGTGCAATCGCAAGGAATCGAGTGCGGCTTTTCCCAAACTCAATCCGACCAGGTCTCGGTGACCTTGCTGAAAGAGACGTCCGATTCCCAACAGGTTGTGGAGTTGGATTATGCCGGCCATTTGCCGCAATGTGATGGCCCAGAGGAAGAGGCGCGCGCCTTCATCAACGATGATTTCTTCTGGCTGCGCGATGACCAGTATTGGTTCCCGGTGCCCACCGGCTTGCAAGAGGAGATGTTCCCCATTCCTCCCGGCCGCTATGTGGTCCAAATGCAACTGCCGTCGGGCTTGGAAGTAGCCGCTTCGTCGCCGTTGGCCCAACACTGGATTGAAGGCCCATTCGAGTACTATCGGTGGGACACCCGGAACGAGTATCCGGGCATGTCCGTCGTGGGTGGGAGACTGCAAAAGCGCGACGAGGGCAGGTGCACCTTTCTGTGGCCTGCGCCCAGACCGGACATGGCCGAGGTGGCGCTGGACGCTCTCGATTTCTGTGAGGGGATTCTGGGACCCTGTCCGCACCCCGACCTCACCGTCGTGATGGGGCCGAGTTTCGTCCCCGGCGGGTATGCCGACCGCAGTTTGGTCTACGTCGGCGAGAATAAACTGAACGCGCGTACCCTGGCCCATGAACTGGTTCATCAGTGGTGGGGCCGCGGCGTGTGGGCGAAACATCATGGGGATCGGTGGGTGACCGAGGGATTGGCTGAGTACCTGGCGCTGCTCTATCTCGCATCGAGGAACGAATCTTCTCTCGAGGAGAGGCTCGAAAAGTATAAAGAGGCTTTTCTTCAAGCCGTTGCGACCTGGGGGGACAAACCCGTCGTCCAAATGGATAGCGAGGATTACCAGAAGGAAGGCCTGGTCAGCGCGCTGTTGTACAAAAAAGGCGCCTGGCTGCACCGCATGATCCATCTCTTGCTGGGAGAGGAATACTGGCGCGCGTTGCGAGCGATTCACGCCAAATACCACGGCGCGTCCATCACGACGGAGCAATATATCGCGGAACTGGCCGATATTTGCGAGGGGCGCCGAGACGCGCTCGAAACTTGGGCGCGGCAGTGGCTTTATGCGCCGGGTCTGCCCCACGCGTCATCAGGCGCATAACTGGAGGCACAGGAAGAATGGAGATGCATGCTCTTGAAGCGGCGTTTCTGCAAGTGGCCGAAACAGAAATCGCCCGCATCGGACAATGGTTCTACAAAACGCCGATGTTGATTTCCTCTGCCCGCTATGAGGAGTTGCACACGCTACAAAGGTTGCTATACAAGGCCATTCGCTTTTTCGTGACGCACTACGACGAGTATGAATCGCTCTTGCCCTTATCGCCCAGGGCGCGGAAGATTGTCGAAATCGCCGCGCAACGTCCCTACCGCGTGGGCACGTACCGCCCCGATTTTGTCATCGGCCAGGACCGGCACATCCGCGTCTGCGAAATCGGCTGCCGTTTCCCGCTGGATGGCTTTTTCTATTCTGGCATCTCGGAGCTCATCGCCAACCGACTGGCGGCGGCGCAGGGGGTTGACCAGCCGACGGCGCGCTACCGCAGATTCCTGGAGCATCTGACCGGCTACTTGGGCGAGTTCGCGCAGGTGCGCGCGCTGAAAAGCCCGGCCGATAGACCGCAGGATTTGCGACTGTATACGCAGATTTTTCCCAACGCCGGCATCCCCTGCACGGTGCATACCCCCGCCGAGATTGCGGCGCAGCCCGACCTGTTGTCCAATGCGGCGGTGATTGACGAATTCAACCAGATGGACCTGGAGGCGTTCGACGAGGCGGTCATCGAAAAACTCGCCGCGGCGAATAGTCTGAACGATCTGCGCACCAAGTTTCTCATTCACGACAAGCGTTTCCTGTCGGTGTTGTCGAACCGCGAGTTTCTGGCGCACTTTTTGACCGGGGATGAGAGCGACTTTCTCACCCAACACGTCGCCCCGACCTACACCCGCGCCCAACGGCCCGACTTGTGGGAGCAGGCGCGAGCCGACAAGGACGGCTGGATCCTCAAGCCCTACCTGCTCGGCAAGAGCGCAGGGCTACTGGCCGGTTGGGTGACGGAAGAAGAGCCATGGCAGGCAGCTTTCTGTTCCCCGGCTATCGAGAAAATGGTGCTACAGCCGTTCATCCGTCAAAGGCAGTTTGTGGCCCCGCTCGACGGCCGGATGTATATGGATTACGTCGTCGGCACGTTCTTGTGCTTCGACGACGATTTTCTCGGCCCGGGGATATTCAGAGCCTCATCCTTTCCTGTCACCAATCAAGGCGACGACCGCAAAGTGGCGACCTTTGTGACCGAGCAGCCCAGCCTGCTAAAATCGAGGTTTGTCTTATGAAATCTGCGGCCGACAGCGACCAACTCACCGATAAGCGCGATGAGGACACCTATCGTATGGTATCTGATTGTCTGGATCCCGTCAATGCTATCGTCGGCCTGTTGAAACGCAGAGGTGTTGCATGAAACTTGGCATCATGCAGCCGTATTTTTTCCCCTATCTGGGCCATTTCGACCTGATCAACCAGGTGGATGAGTGGATCGTGTTCGATACGGCCCAATATATGCGCCACCATTGGGTCAATCGCAACCGCATTTTGCATCCCAATACGGGCTGGCAATACATCACGGTTCCGCTCAGAAAACATCACCGGGATGTCCCCATCAATCAGGTCGAGATTGCGATGGAGACCGATTGGCGCGAGCGGATTGTGCGAAAGTTGCAACATTATCGGCGCCAAGCGCCTTATTACCGGCAAGTCATCGCCTTTTTGGAGGAATGTTTTGCGGACGTGAGTCCCAATCTGTCCGAGACCAATGTCCTCACGCTCAGAAAGACCTGCCAGAGATTAGGCATCACGACCCCGATTCGCGTGCTTTCTCAGATGAACCTCAACTTGGACGCAGTCGAGGGGCCAGGCGACTGGGCTTTGGTGATCTCACGGGCAGTCGGAGCCAGCGAGTACATCAACCCGCCCGGCGGCGCGGCGCTGTTCGACGAGAGCCAATTCGCCGCTCATGGCATCAAGCTGACCATCCAATCGTTCGTGAACATGGTCTATCCCTGCGGCGCTTATCAGTTTGAACCGGCCCTGTCCATCATTGACGTGATGATGTGGAATTCGCCGGAGCAGATCAAGCACTATCTGGATACGGGGCGCTCAGCGCCCTCAACTGAAGGGAACGCATAACATGAGACACCTGGCCTTACTCGGCGGCGAACCCGCCTTTGCCTCCCCGCTCCACGTGGGACGTCCGAACATCGGCGACCGCGAGCAGTTCATCGCCTATGCCAACCAGATTTTCGACAATCGCTGGTTGACCAATTACGGCCCGCTGCTGCAGCAGTTCGAGCAGGAACTGGGCCGCTTTTTGGGCGTAAAACACTGCATCGCCGTCTGCAATGCCACCGTGGGGCTGGAAATCGCCATTCGCGCGCTGGGGATGGAGGGGGAAGTCATCGTGCCCTCTTTCACCTTCATCGCCACGGCTCACGCGCTGCAATGGCAGGGGATCACGCCGGTGTTTGCCGACATTGACCCGCAGACGCACACTCTTGACCCGCGCGCCGTCGAAACACTCATCACCCCGCGCACCAGCGGCATCATCGGCGTGCACCTGTGGGGCCGCCCCTGCGATATAGCGGGTTTGCAGCAACTCGCCGAACACTATCGCCTCCAACTGCTCTACGATGCGGCGCACGCTTTCGGCTGTTCCTATCGCGGCCAGATGATCGGCCGTTTCGGCGACGCCGAGGTGTTCAGTTTCCACGCCACCAAATTCTTCAACACCTTCGAGGGCGGGGCGATCGTCACCAACGACGATGATCTGGCGGCGCGCATGCGCTTGATGGGCGATTTCGGCTTCCATAGCCGCGACCGGGTGGACAGTATCGGCATCAACGGCAAGATGAGCGAAATCGCGGCGGCGATGGGCCTGACCAACTTGCAGTCTATGGACGAATTCATCAGGGCCAACCGGCGCAATTACCACCAGTACCAGCAGGAAATCGCCGCCATGCCGGGATTCTCGCTGATCCGGTACGACGAGAGCGAAAAGTGCAACTATCAATACATCGTCGTGGAAGTTGACCCTCAAATCACCGGGCTGCACCGCGACGTGCTGGTGCAGGTGCTGCACGCCGAAAACGTGCTGGCGCGGCGTTATTTCTGGCCCGGCTGCCACCGCATGGCGCCGTATCGCACTCTGTACCCGGATGCCGGCCGGCAGTTACCCCACACCGAGCAGGTTGCGGAGCGGGTCCTGGTTCTGCCCACCGGCTCGACGATTGGAGAGCCGGAGATCGAGACCGTTTGCGACATTCTGCGCACGGCGATTGCCAATGCCGATGCGCTCCGTCAGCAATTGGCTTCCTGATGGGTACATTGGCGCAATAGAACTCAAATTGCACTTTTGGATCACGTATGAATCTGGTTCGACGCAGCGTCATGTCTTCCGTCTACAACATCGCGGCCAACGGGATCAGTCTGGTCGTGGGCTTTGGCGGCTCTATCGCCCTGGCCCGGTTGCTGGAGCCGGAGGTCTTTGGGATATTCGCCTTCGTCACCTCGGTCGTTCAGCTCACCTCGGCGTTGCCCAACTTTGGGTTCCAGGCTGCGTTTCTGCACCGTACAGGTGGAGAGGCCGGCGTTACCGAAGAAGTCTTGCGCGTCTGTTTCACGCTCAAGTTGTTGTTTAGCCTGGTCTGGGCGGCGCTGATGGCCGGGGGTGTGGCGCTCCTGGCGCCGGAGCAGACCCGCTGGGTCTTTTGGATCGCCATTGCGATCCCATTGGTCGGGATGCAGATGGACACCATCGGCTTCCTGTTGATCCGACAGGTGCAGTTTCGCCGCCTGGCGCTCGTGCAGGCCGCGGGGTCTGTAGCATTCACGCTCGTCTCCATTGGACTGGCCTGGCGTGGGTGGGGAATATGGGCGTTGCTATGTGGGAAAATGGCAACGATGGTTATTCGGGTCATTCTGCTGGGCGTCATCCGTCCGGTGTGGCGGCCGCGCCTGGGTTGGTCGCAGGAGTTGGCGCGCTATTTCATCGGTTTCGGCAGCAAGGTGTTTGGGACGTCGCTCCTGCTGGAGGCGTTAGATCGGGTAGACGACATCTGGACCAGCGCGGCGTTGGGAGATCGAGCGCTGGGATTTTACGACAAAGCCTACGGCTTTGCCACCTATCCGCGTCAGGTCCTCACGGCCCCGCTCGTCCAGGTCGTCGTCGGCACGTATGCCGAGCTGCTAGGCAATCGTCCTCGTCTCTCCCAGACTTTTGCGTGGATCAACATGTTGATGGCGCGCGCTAACTTTTGGGTGGCGGCGCTCTTGTGGCTGGTCGCGCCCGAGTTCATCCGCCTGGCGCTCGGCGACCGGTGGCTGCCCATGTTGGATGCGTTCCGGCTGATGCTGGTCTATACGATGTTCGACCCGATCAAAAACATGATCAGTTCGGTGCTCATCCTTTCGGGGTCGCCGGAGCGGGTCATCCGGGCGCGCATCGTCCAGTTGGTGGTGCTGGTGGCCGGGCTGTTCGCGCTGGGGCCGAGGTTGGGCATCGCCGGGGTGGCGCTGGCGGTAGACATGATGCTGGTGGTGGGGATGGTCATTCTGTACGCGGAGGCGCGCCGCTTTGTGGATTTCTCGCTCCGGCGGTTCTTTGGCGCCCCGACGGTAGCGTTGGGCCTGGGCATCGTCGCAGTGTATGGGGCGCTGGCGCTGTCCGGCATCGGGGGCAACGATTGGCTCACCGGAGCCGTAAAAGGGCTGGTATTCTCCCTGGTGTACGCTGGGATGCTGCTGTTGACAGAACGCGCTGAATTACAGCGAGCGTTTCACATCCTGTTACCGGTGTTGCGTCCGCAACCCGGTTGCGTGGAATAAAAACATCGCAAGAGGGATGGATGAACCTGGATAGCGCCGAAATCGAAAAACGAGTCAACGATTCTTACGAACTGCCCAACAATGTGCTGAGGGGGGTCCCGGCGCCGGTTGTGACCGTGCGCACCTACACCTACCAGCATGGTCCGTATATCCGGGATTGCATCGAGGGCGTGCTGGCGCAAAAGACAACGTTTCCATTTGAGTACATTATTGGGGAAGACTGTAGCGCCGATGGGACGCGGGAAATCGTCTTTGAGTATGCCCAACGCTACCCAGACATCATCAGAGTGGTCACGGCAGACTATAATGTGGGCGGGAAAGCGAACGTGCGCCGGTGCATCAACCGCACGCGCGGCAAATATGTTGCGCTCTGTGAAGGCGATGACTATTGGATCAGCCCGCTCAAACTGCAGCGGCAGGTTGATTTGATGGAGGCGCATCCTGACGTCTCGCTGTGTTTCCACAACGCCTTGATACTGAACGAGAAATACGCTGCGGCGCGCGTGTTTTTCGAGACTCCACCCGCCGCGATCCTGGACTTTGCGGCTGCATATCAACTCACCCTTCCCACTGCCAGTATCCTGGCGCGCAGTCAGGTTCTGGCGGTTTTGCCTGACTGGTTACTCAAAACCTGGTGCGGCGATCTCCCTTTACGCTTATGGTGCGCTCATCAGGGGAATTTCGGTTACCTCGACCAGATCATGTCGGTCTATCGGCGACACACCGGCGGATCTGAAACCAATATGCGCGCGCAAAATTACCGGACGTATTACGATGAGGTTATTAACCTTTACCACGAATTCGATCAAGCGACGGATTACGCGCACACCGAACTCATCCACCGCGAAATTGCGCGGCTGTGGGAAGGCCTCTTGCGTCAGCGGTTGCGCCGTTGGTATTTCTTGTTGCGACCGTGCTCCATCATTGCCCGGTTCAGAGAATATGCCAACTGGATTTACCGGCAAAAGAACTTGGAGAGATAAGGCTATGGCGCTCACCGCGTCGGTTATCATTGTCACCTACAATCGTCCCCAGGATCTGGCAGCCTGTCTCGACTCTATCCTGAACCAGTCCATGCTTCCACTGGAAGTGATGGTGATTGACAACGACGCAAAGCAAAGCGCGCGAGCAGTGGTCTGCCAGTACGAAGCGCGGTACACGGCTCAAGAGATTGCGCTGCGCTACCAGGTCAGCCCCAAGAACAGCCTGCCTGTCGCTCGGAATCTGGGCGTCAGGTTATCGCGGGGCGACATCGTGCTTTTCCTGGACGATGATGTGGTTTTGGAAGCGAATTACTTGAGTGAAATCCTGAAAGTATTCGAAATGAATGTTGAGGCTTTGGGGGTGCAGGGTTATGTCATCAATAACGAAGAGCGCCCTGGATTTTGGCGCAAGCTCTTTTTCCTACCCGGCGCTGCAGTGGGGGAGTGCCGGGTACTACCTTCTATCCATTCCATCTACCCGCTTGCGCCAGACACATGCATCCCCTGTGAATGTCTCTTGGGATGTAATACTGCCTACCGGCGTTCGATTCTGGCAGACTTTCCACACGACGAGAATCTGCTCAAGTATTCCTTCGGAGAAGACCTTGACCAATCCTATCGCATCTTCAAACAGCATCCTGATGCGCTGTGGCTGACGCCCTTCGCCCGCTGTGTTCATAACGTTTCTCCAGCAGGACGTGTGGTTGGCAAAGAACAAACTTATATCGCAGAGATATATAGGCTCTATCTTTTTTATAAATTGTTTCCCCCTACGCTCCGAAATAAGGTCATCTATGGCTGGAGTTTTATCGGGCGCATACTGGGAAAGCTAAAACACCCCTCGCGCGCGACCTTTGTCGAATCCTGGCATCGTCTCGGCGCATTGCACCTTTGTTTTCAGCATTTGCGCGAAATCAAACAGGGCAATATCGAATTCTTCAACCGTATCCTGCTCGAGTAACCGAATATCTATTTCGGAAGGAACTCACCATGCCTCAATTTTCAATGCAAATTATAAAAAGAAAAGTCCATGAGCTAGAGAGAAAATTGCCCATATGGAGCATGGTATTCGATGGACACATTGGGTTGGACAACACCATAGTTCTGGCGAGTATGGCCCGTAGTGGGAGCACTTTTGTTTCCAATATCATTAACTGCGATAATACTTACCGGGTCATGTTTGAACCATTCCGGTATGATCGGGTGAGTGAAGCCAGGAATTTCGTTCATCCCCTGTACCTCAGACCGGAGAATAACGATCCGCGTTTCGTGTTGCCGGCCCAAAAGATACTGACCGGAAAGGTACATTCTCAATGGATTGACAAGGAGAATAGAGCTATCTTTCCTCAACGACGATTGATCAAAGACATTCGTATCAACCTGTTTCTGAAATGGTTGCACAATCATTTCCCTGCGGTCAAAATTGTATTGTTGGTACGCCATCCCTGTGCAGTTGCGGAATCCTGGCTGGCTGTTTTTGGAGTCAGGCACAGCGCCTTCGACAGACTGAACGCCAATCCGTCGCTGGTGGAAGACATTGGAAGCTCCATTATGGAACACTATCGGCAGGCAAAACCTGGTTTAGAGAGCCTGGTTTTTCTCTGGTGCATTTCCTACTGGATACCCTTCCATCAGTTTGGCAAAGATGAGTTGTATCTTTTGTTCTATGAAGATCTTTTGCTCGACCCGCATATTGAATTAGAGCGCCTGTTCGCTTTTTTGGGACACCCGTACTCCCCGCAAAAAGCTCAAAGAGTGTTTGCGCAAGCTTCGTCCACCGCCAGATTTGACCAGGTTACACAAACACAAGGATTCAAGTTCGATAGCTGGATGTCCCGCGTAACTCCGGCGCAAATCGAACGGGCTTATGAGATCATGAGCTTATTTGGCCTGGAGCAGCTCTATTCGCCGGTCACAGGGAAACCGGACAAAGAAATCGCGCTGAGCCTTCTCGCAGCCAACGGATAAACTTGCATGAATGGATGTTGGATATGCTTCGGTCAAGTGAGAGGATCTTCCCCAAAGTATGGCTGGCTTTATCGGTTGTGTTGGTGTGCATCCGGTTAGCGCCGCACCTCGTGCAAAACTACACTTTTGTGGTGACGCTGCGTCCTTTGTATCGCGCCGCGTTCGATGGTCAACCCCATCTTGCCGACCGGTGTGCAGCCTGGACAATCGAACCTGGTCAACCGTTGACCGTTGAACAGCGCCTGATGGTCGGCACCCTGGCGCGGGCTATGGGATGTTTGGATCTGGCCAGCCAGACTTTGCCCGAGTTCGACGCGCACTCCAACCGTTCAGACCTGGTGGCGTATCAGTGGGGCTTAATAGCCTGGGAACAAGGGGATATAGCGCGCGCAGCGATGATGTGGCGTGCAGTGCCGGGGATAGACCAATGGTTATTGGCCCGCGCGCGTCAGCTCAGGGGATCGGACCTTGAAGATTCACTTCGCTGGTATGAAGCCGCGATTATGTCGTCCAATTCGTTGCCGGCACAGGCGAATGCTATAGCGACGTACACCGCAGAGGCGCGTGGTTATATGACCCCGGCGGCATTTCGAGGACGACTGAGGAACCTGGCCACATTTTTCGGCGATGATACGGCAACGGGATATCGCTTGCGGGGGCAATGTTCTCTTATGGTGGGCAATGCCCGAATCGCTGTTCAAGAACTCACGCGCGCTATTGCCTTGGGAAATCAGGATGCGGAGACCTGGTACTGGCTGGGGGAAGCCTATTGGCATCTGAACGACTGGGCGGCGGCGGAACATGCTTATCGTGAGGCACTCGCTGCACCTGTACAAATAGCCTGGCGACGCCCCTGGCATTTGAACCGTCTGGCTGCCCTGTTAGCACAAACCGGACGGCTTGACGAGGCCCTTCCATTTCAGGAAGAAGCAGTGCGTTTAGACAACGACTATTATGATTACGCAGACAACCTGGCCGTGCTTTATGCGCAACTGGGCGACGCAGAACGGGCGCAGGCACTCTGTCGTCAGGCGCGGCAGAATGTCGAAACATCCCAGCAAATCGTATTGCGTTGCGAGCAACCATGAACGAAATAAAACTCACACAACGTAACATCTTGGTCGAGTCATCAGAATGGCGTATTGTGCTCGTTATCGCAGCCATTGGAACATCGGTAGGCGTCTTGCAGGCTATTGAGCCGCGCCTGGCGCCTTTGTTGCTGGCTATGAGCGGCGTTGTCGGATACGCTTTCCTGGCCCTTGTACATCCTTTCGCTGCCTTTGTGATGTTGCTATTCCTGGCGCTGACAGTATGGCTGTCTGTCGTTGAAATCGTATCTGGCATATCTATGATGGTCGGCGTTGGTCTCATTTTTACCGCTGCCTGGTTGTTGCACCTGGCCTTTCGGGTCCGTACTTTTGTGAAAGTAAGAGAATATGGATTGTTGCTTGGTCTTACCATCATGGTATTTGTCAGCTCCCTGTTCAACCTCGATCGCATGGACAGCTTTGCCATGGCCTTCACCTATCTTCAGTTATTCCTGTTGTTTGCACTGGTTGTCAATCTCGTCACGACGCCTGCGCAGTTGCAGACTTTAGGTATGGTGCTCGTTGCTTCGTCAGCGCTTGTAGCTGTTATGATTCTCCTGGATCAGCTTCATCTTTTGCCATTACAATTGTTGCTCAATCCTGCCTCTAATGTTCTCGTCACAAGTGGGTATGTCAGGATAGCGCGCGCCAGCGGCCTATGGGGAGGACCGAACATGACCGCGGTGCAGTTGACGGTGGCTTTGCCATTTATCATTGAATGGTGGCCAACGAGGCGCGCTGCAGGCCAAAGACTGTTACTGCTCGGTATAACCGCAGCTATTCTGGCTGCGTTACTGTTCACTTTCTCTCTGGGCGGAATCGTCGGCCTGGTGGCGATTTTCCTCGCGAAAGAATTAGGGAATGCACGCCGCGACGCCTTGTTCAAAATATTTAGAACGGTTTTTATTGTTGCCATCGTTGCGTTGATATTATATGGAGCATTGCCCGATTTATACAAGCAGCGTTTCGTCGCGCAGTTCAATGTGTTGGTAGAGGGTATACGCGACCTGGACGAGGAGCAATTACTGTGGCTTGCTACCGGTCGTGGGGATGCCTGGATGGCCACCATACGTGCCATTGCCCAATCTCCGTTCGTGGGACATGGCCCTGGTAATGCCGTGGCGGCAAATGCTCCATACACCGTGTTGTTTTATGGGGATCGGCGCGCTCCTCACAATCTATTCCTCAGCATTGGCTCTGAGCTTGGCCTGGTTGGACTGGCATTCTTCATACTCCTGCTGTTCTCATTGTTCCTAAAAATCCGTCCCTCCTGGCGCGCACAACCCGCAAATTCCATCTTGCAGCAAACCGGGCGAGCCATCTTTGTTGCCCTGGTGTCATACCTGGTTCAGGGTCTGGCGCTCGACATCCAAAATCTAAAATTGTTGTGGATTTTGCTGGGTATGGCTGCTGTTTACGCCCGGCTAAACGCAGATACAGCGATTGATAACCCGTAACGAGTTGGAAAATGAACATCGCCATCCTGGCCGATAATCTCACCTTTGGCGGCGTTAACCGCTATTGCCTGGACCTGGCTGACAGACTGCGGACCTATCCAGGCGTGAACGTTGCCCTGTGGGCGTTGCCCGATCAGAGCGCCGGCTGGTTGTTGGAAGCGGCGCAAGCGCGTGACGTGACCGTCCAGGTATTGCCGATGCGCAGCACTTTTGACCTGCGGGTTGTCGCCCATATCCGCAGATGGCTGGTGGAGCAGCGCGTGGATATACTTCATTCACAGGATTATCGTGGTAACATCATTTCCCGGCTGGCCGTGCGGGTCGGTGGGTTGCCTGCCCGGCTGGTATGCACGAAGCATGGGTTGCACTACCCGCCCGGAACTTCAGGGCGCCTCCGGCTTTTCTTCGCCCTGGATTACCTCTCCATGTTCATGTCGGATCGTATCATTGCCGTATCCGCGGACACCTGCCAGAGCCTCGCGCGTTGGGGGCTACGGAAGAAACTACGAATAATTCATAATGGCACTGCGCTGCCTGCGTCTGCCAATCCGGCAGCGCGCCAGCTCAGCCGTCAAACATTAGATATCCCCCCAGACGCCAGAGTTGTCGTTTTCGTCGGACGTCTCACCCATGAGAAAGCACCTGAAACCCTGGTGGATGTCGCGCGTAAGACAATGGCGGCCCTGGACAACGTGGTTTTTTTGTTGGTCGGGGATGGGCCGTGTATGTCTGATATTCAAAGGCGCGCGCAAGATTTGGCCCCCCGCTTCCGCTTGCCTGGACGGCAAGAAGATGTGACGCCATTCTACCTGGCGGCTGATGTCTTGTTCCTGCCTTCGCGGTATGAAGGGCTACCCATGACCCTGCTTGAAGCCTTTGCGCATGGCCTGCCGGCGGTGACCAGCGATGTGGGCGGCATCCCGGAAGTGCTCCAGGACGGTGTCAATGGCTTTATGTGCCAGGCCGACAATACGGCGCAAATGTGCGAACGGTTGGAGAAAATCCTGCGCGACGATCATCTCAGAAATACTATGGGCGCTCAGGCGCGGCGCACTGTGGAAACGCATTTCACCATCGAACGGATGGTGTCAGAAACCTGGCAACTGTATCGGCAACTCAGACTACCTTTTGCCCCGGAGGACGAAAACTCGTGAAAATTCTAGGTATCCACGACAGTCACAACGCAGCGGCGGCCCTGTTGGACGACGGCAAATTGGTGGCTGCCGTGCAAGAGGAACGCCTGACCCGCGAGAAAAACCAGTACGGCATTCCCGGGCTGGCGATTCAGGATATCTTTGCCATGACCGGGCTGGCAATGCAGGACATTGATTGTTTTGCCTTTGTCAATCGCTATCAAACCTATACACTCGCCGGTAACCGGGACACCCTGCTGCGCGCCTTTGCCGGGGCCAATTATACACTCAGGTGGCAGTTGCGCACACGCGCGTTGCAAACCTCCTTGGGCCGCCGCCTCTGGGAGCGCCTTCACCTGTCTTCCCGTCAGAAAACGGTGGCCGAGGCCGGCTTCCCGTTGGACAAAGTGCGCTTTATCGAACATCACCTGGCGCACGCGGCGGCGGCTTATTACGGCTGGGGCAAGATGACAGAACCCATCCTGGTCCTGACGGTAGATGCCTCAGGTGACCGGCTGACGGCGACGGTCAATACCGCGCAACACGGCCAGATGACACGCATCGCCGAAATCCCGGATGAGGACTCGCTCGGTTTCCTGTATGCCAATGTGACGTATCTGATGGGCATGATGCCAGTGGAGCACGAGTATAAATTGATGGGGCTGGCGCCTTATGCGGGGGATGCTCCCCAGGTGCGCAAAATCGCCGATGCGTTTGCCGGTCTGTACACCTTCGACCGGCAGAATCCGCTGATCTGGCGGCGCGCCCCCGGCGTTCCCCCCATTCAGGTGGCGACCAGGGCGATCAAAACGATTATGGCGCGCCAGCGTTTCGACCATATCTGCGGCGGACTGCAATTGTTCTTTGAAGAGTTCCTGTCACAATGGGCTCAGAACTGCATCCGCCAGACCGGAATCCGCAAAGTGGCGCTTTCCGGCGGTGTCTTTATGAACGTCAAAGCCAATATGGAAATCCTCAAGCTGCCCGAAGTCGAGGAACTGTTCGTGTTTCCCAGTTGCGGTGATGAAAGCAACGCCATTGGCGCGGCCTACGCCGCTTTTGCAGGGGCAAACGGCAATGAGGCAACGCACATCGAACCCCTGGGGCCGCTCTATCTGGGCGCAGAGTTGACCGATACTGAGGCAAAGGCGGCTCTGGAAAATTTCCACTTCTCGCAGCCGGTCAAGTGGACCTATCATACGGATATCGAAACGCACATCGCTGAGTTGCTGGCCCAAGGGCACATCGTCGCGCGCGCCAAAGGCCGTATGGAATTTGGCGCGCGGGCGTTGGGCAATCGCTCTATCCTCGCCGATCCTTCCAAACCCAACGTTGTGCGGGTGATTAACGATATGATCAAAATGCGGGACTTTTGGATGCCCTTTGCCCCCGTCGTGCGCGCCGAGCAGAGCGACGTCTACATGCTCAAGCCCAAACCAATGCCTGCCCACTATATGATCATCACGTTTGACGTGCGACCTGAGAAAAGACAGGAAATGCAGGCAGCGCTGCATCCTTATGATTGGACGGCCCGTCCCCAGGAAATCTCACGCACCTGGAATCCCGACTATTGGCGCATCCTGGAAAAATTCGCCGAAATGACAGGGCGCGGTTGTCTGTTGAACACCTCCTTCAATCTGCATGGCTATCCCATTGTGTACAGCGCCAAAGACGCCCTGGACGTCTTTGAGAACTCAGGGTTGGAATACCTGGCGCTGAGCAACTATATGGTTTGTAAAGAACCAGCCGCGCCTTGAATCGCGCACAGTGGATATTCCGATGTGAAGTGACTTTATGGACGTCGAGTTGACCGGGCGCAAGTTAAAGCTGTTGTGGCTCACCGCCAAGCCGCCTTTCCCGCTCATTGATGGCGGTCGCATCGCGGTCTACGAGCCGCTGCGCCGTCTGGCCGCGCGCGGCCATCATATCACCCTGCTGACCTTTCGTCCTCCCGACGAGGACCCGGCCAATCTGGCGCCTCTGGTTGAGTTCTGTCAGGTGGAATCGGTGCCGCACGATACCCGCACGCGACTGGCCGGGATTGCGCGCAATCTCTTCTCCTCCCTGCCCTACAACGTCGCCAAGTACCGATCGCCGGTGATGGCGCAGCGGTTAGAGGAAATCCTGGCCAGGGAATCCTTCGATGTGGTGCATCTCGAACAGGTGCATCTGGCAGGGTACCAGACCATCACCAAAGGGAAATATGGTATTCCGACGGTGCTGCGGCAGGAAAATATCGAGTCACACCTGGCGGAGCGGTATTGGCGCGCGCAGACCGGCTTACGACAGCGATACGCCCATCTGCTGGCGGAGCGGATGCGTCGCTACGAGGCTGCAATGTGCGCGGTTATGGACCGTTGCCTGGCGATTACGGCAGAGGATGCGCGGCGACTTTACACTCTTAGCCCACAAGCCAATGTCTGTGTGGTTCCGGCGGGCGTAGACACGGCGGCATTCTGCCCATTGCCTGACAAAGAAGAACCCAACACACTCGTCTTTGTGGGGGCCATGGATTGGCTGCCCAATACCGATGCCGCGCTTTGGTTCTGCCAGGAAGTGTTACCGGCAATACGCCGGGAATGTCCGGCGCTGCAACTCTACATTGTGGGCAAAAATCCTGCCCCCGAAGTTCTCCGTCTGGCGGAACCCGGCGTCTATGTCACCGGATTCGTCGAGGACGTGCGCGACTATTTCGCGCGCGCCGCCGTCTTTGTGGTGCCGCTACGGATAGGCGGCGGGATGCGGGTGAAGTTGTTGCAGGCGTTAGCGATGGAGCGGGCGGTGGTTTCTACCTCGATCGGCGCTGAGGGCATTGCAGTGACACACGGGCAGAACATCTTACTGGCCGATAGCGCGTCCGATTTCGCCCGTTGTGTGGTTGACTTGTTGCGCAACCCCCAATGGCGAGCGCGCCTGGGGCAAAACGGACGCCGTCTTGTCGCGGAAAACTATTCGTGGGAAGCAGTGACCGATTTGCTGGAATCGGCCTATCAGGATGTCATGCGATGAGAATCTTGTTCGTCGCCTCCCGTTTTCCATGGCCTCTGACGCAAGGCGACCGCCTGCGCGCCTATCACCAGTTGCGCCTGCTGTCCCAACGGCATCGGATCGTCCTGCTGGCCCCGCGGCCTGAGGCCAACCTCGAGGAAAGTCTGAGCATCCTCCGGCCTTTCTGTGAAAAAATCGAGCTGGTAGCCACGCCATTATGGAAACAACTATGGCGTCTGAGCCGGGCGCCCCTGACAACTCTGCCCTTGCAGACGCTTTACACCTTTGATCCACAAATGCGACGCCGGGTAGAATCGCTGCTGCAAGAGGGGTCTTTTGACCTGATTCACGTGCAATTGCTGCGCATGGCGCCGGCCGCCGTCAATGTGCAGAAGGTCCCTACCGTCATAGATTTCATTGACGCGCTCTCGTTGAATATGAAACGTCGGGCTGAACGCGAAGTCTGGTATAGGAGATGGCTGTTCGCGTTGGAGGCTCGCCGGGCACAGGCCTATGAACAACAGTTGTTATCGCAATATACGCGAGCCATCGTCTCCACCCAGATGGATTACGAGGCGTTAGGTTCTCACCCCCGCATACGCGTCGCAGCCAACGGCGTAGACCCGGGCTGCGCTTTCGTCGGAGAGGGCCGCAAACCCAACGTGATTGCCTTCACCGGCCGCATCAGCTATTTCCCTAACACCGATGCAGCGGTCTGGTTTGTCAGGCAAGTGCTCCCGCTCATCCAACACCAGAGGCCAGACACGCAATTCTGGATTATCGGCGCCGACCCACCGCCCGCCGTCCAGAAACTAACCCAACAACCGGGAGTTGTGGTGACGGGCTACGTGCCCTCCATCACGCATTACTTGCAACAGGCAACCCTGGCCGTAGCGCCCATGCAGTGCGGATCGGGAATCCAGAATAAAGTTCTGGAAGCGATGGCCTGCGGCGCTCCCATTGTGGCGACGCCCTTTGCCCTGGGCGGCCTCGAGGTGCGCCACGGCGAGCACTTGCTGATTGCGCGCCATGCGCACGAGTTTGCCGACCGCGTCTTGCAATTGCTGCAAGATCAGCGATTGCGGCGTGAACTGGCGGGCAATGCCCGCCGCTTGATAGACGAAAAATACACCTGGGAGCAATCGGTAGCGCAACTGGAGGCCGCCTATGCCCAGGCTCTATAATATCGTCAAATCTAAAAAGGGGTTGGCGGCCTGGCAGGATGCGGATTTGTTGGAGGAGGTGGCGCGGCATGGCTGAGAGCACTCTCATTCAAAAAGTCGCCCCACAACTCGGTTCGAGAGCACGTATCCCCTTGCCCAGCCTGTCCCTGGGCATCTCGGAACGGCGGCTCCTACTGGGCGTGGTGGACTTGTTGGCGTTGAACGCGGCCCTGCTGCTGGCCTTGCTCCTGCGCCCGGAACCAGCCCTGTTGGACGAGCGATTCGCCCAGGCCATCAGCCACCCGGGGTGGTTCCTGCTGCTGACCCTGCTCTGGCTGGTGACCATGTCCGTATTCGAGGGCTACAATCTGAAAGTGGCTTCTAACGCCTTTGTCAGCGCCTACACAGTGGTCAAGGCCGTGGTGGCAACGCTCCTCGTATACCCGTTCATTCCCTACGTCTCGCCGCCGCTGCTCACATCTCATCTGGCCTGGCTGCTGCTGTTCGCCGTGGGCTTTGTGACCGCCTGGCGGATCTTTTATGCTTCTGTGTTCGTCCAGCCGGTATTTCGGCGTTGGGTGCTCATAGTGGGGGCCGGCCAGGCCGGGATCGCGCTGGTGCGCACCTTGCATACAGAGGTGAGCAGTGATTACCAGGTGTGTGGCTTTATTGACGACGATCCGGCGAAACAGGCCACAGTGGTTGACGGGGTGCCGGTCTTGGGAACCAGCCAGGACTTGTTGTCCATTGCCCGGCGCGAGAGGATAAACGAGGTCATCCTGGCGGTTACGCACGTACATGCAATGGGTGAGCCGTTGTTCCAGGCGGTGATGGACTGCCACGAGCAGGGCATCCGCGTGGCGACCATGCCAGACGTGTACGAAAGCGTCTCCGGCCGGGTGGCGGTGGAGCACCTTGGCCGGCGTTTCCACCTGATCCTGCCGGTGTACCTTTCGCCTACGCAGCGCATCTACGAGGTGCTGAAACGGTTCTTCGACGTGGTCATTGCGGCCCTCGGACTGGTGGTATTTGCGGCTTTTCTGCCGTTCATCATCGTGGCGACCAGGCTGGATAGCCGGGGGCCGGTGTTTTACGCGCAGGAGCGCGTGGGGCAAGGCGGCCGGATATTCAAGCTGCTCAAGCTGCGGTCCATGGTGGACGGCGCCGAGCAAAACGGTCAGGCGGTGTGGGCCACGGCGAACGACGCGCGGATCACCCGCGTGGGCAGGTTCCTGCGTCGCACACGCCTGGACGAGATTCCCCAACTGGTGAACGTCCTGAAGGGTGAGATGAGCCTCATCGGCCCGCGGCCGGAGCGCCCGCAATTCGTGGCTGAGCTGTCTGAGCGGATCCCCTTCTATCGCGCGCGGCACGCCGTCAGACCGGGCATCACGGGTTGGGCGCAGGTAAAGTACCACTATGGGAACTCCGTAGAGGACGCGCTGGTCAAACTCCAGTATGACCTCTACTATATCAAGCGTCGCTCCATCTATCTGGACCTGCTGATCGCGGCCAAGACCGCCCTGGTGATGGCGAGCTTCAAGGGCACGTAAACCGCACGACTCATAGTCGCAGCTCTGTGGAGCGGTAGTGAATTAGCGACCGAGGTCGCGCCTGGCTGGCCTGGCGGCCGGGCGTCCCCCCGCTACGCGGGGACGCTCAAACCCAAAGCGGGCGGTCGGCTGGCGGTTTACGCCCCTCAGGTGACTGCCATATCTCACACCAAGCGTTACAAGTTTTGCGAGGAGACCTGGTTAGACAACAGACGGGTCGTGGCTATCCGGCCACGACCCGTGTTCTAACCATGGTCCGGTGATCGCGCTGGATGATCGTCTCGCGCCCGGCATACCCGGCTATCGCCCCGCACTCAACCGGCCGCACTCTCTGCGGTCGCCGCAGCATCCGGGCAGAAGCGATAGCCCACGCCCGGCACTGTCACGATGTAGCGCGGGTTCGCGGGATCGTCCTCGATCTTGCTCCGCAGCCGCTGAACGTACACGTGCAGATAGTTGCTCTCCGTGCGATACTCTGGACCCCAGACGCGTTGGAGCAGGAAGGTGCGGCTGAGCACCTCATCCGGTTGAGAGGCAAATTCCACCAGCAGGGCGTATTCCGTGGGGGTGAGATGCAGCCGCTCTCCCCGCAGCGTTACGCAACGCTTTTGCGGTTCGATACACAGGTGCCCAAAACGCTGGGGGGCGGTGCGATTACTGAGAGCGCCATGCGCGGCCCGGCGCAGCAGGGCCTTGACACGGGCGATCAACTCTTCCATCTCGAACGGTTTGGTGAGATAGTCATCAGCCCCGCCGTTCAGCGCACGCACCTTGCTATCCACGCTGTGTTTGGCACTCAACACCAGGATGGGCACGTCCGAGTTCCGACGGACGTGCTCCAGCACGGCAAAGCCATCCGGTCCCGGCATTACCAGGTCCAGGATGATCAGGGCTGGTTGAAACCGGGGAAGGAAGGCCAGGGCTGTCACCCCATCGGGCGCTATTCCCACCTTGTACCCCTCAAAGCGTAGCGAGACCTGTAACAGATCAGTCAGGCCAGGGTCGTCATCTACCACCATGATGCGTGGTCGCTTCATGCTGCCTCCCGTGTACCTGGTCACTTTCAGCGCCCAGATTACGCTGGTCTCGTCCCTGCGCATGATCTCCCCCATAGTATAACAGAGTACAATGTGTTTGGCAATACCCAGGATGGGCAAACCTCTCCAATGCCACCGAATATTTAGAGTTTGTTAAGACCACGGCCCGGATTTTTTAGAGGTTTTTAAGGGTTCTTGTGCTAGAATATGTCAGCCTGGGGTATGGTGCGGTAGAGCAGGGCAACCCAGGGAAAAGAGGAAGAAAAACCGGTGCGGGCCTTCTTGTCGATCCAGGAAGCAGCCAATGTCCTGGGCGTGCAGTACAAAACGGTTTACCGCCTCATCCGCGAAGGCGTTCTGCCGGCGGCCAGGATCCGCCGCGTGTACCGCATCAAGTACGACGATCTCCTGGCGTATTTCGAGGCCCAGAAGGTGGCTGCTCCCGACGCACCCTCCCCACCCGCCGCCAACCTCCACTCCACGACCCAGGAACAACCGTGACCCCACCGGCAGACGCGCGCCCGGCCGGGGGGTTCTTTGCGCCCGCACGACGTAATTGCTCACCTGCCCAAGTGTCATTCTGAGGCGCGAAGCGCCAAAGCCTGCCCCTTCACTTCGTTCAGGGCAAGCTCTGAGCGAAGCCGAAGGGAATCCCGCACTTACAGGTCAGAAACGTGACTCTTCGCGCTCCTTCACGGAGCGAAGGAGCGCTCAGAGTGACATCCTTGTCTACAGGGTGAGCAGATACCGCGCGCATTAGAAAGCTGTTCCAGGCGGCGACCACGTCTACGACCTGGCAGGCCGCAGGGAGAGTGACCCGCCGCTTTCGCGCCCGGCGCAGACCGCCGAGAGACGCGGGTCACAGACCCGCTTTGAGCAACTTTTTCCATCTACTGAGTCTGAAAACCACTAAGGACACGAAGGACACAAAGAATTTCTGTAACTACCTACCCTCCCGCAGGTTTGGGCGCAATGACCAGACCAGAGCACGCCCAGGTCCGGCTGCATCGGTTGCCAGCCCATTTCTAACCTGCGGGAGGGTTCAGGGTAGGCAGTTACGAATTTCTGTCAATTTCCTCTCCATTTCGTAACTGCCTACCCTCCCGCAGGTTTGGACGCAATCTCCGCATTGGAGTGCGCCGCAATGAGCTGCTTACCCTCTTGCCTGCCACTTTCTAACCTGCGGGAGGGTAGGGGTAGGCAGATACTCCATTTCTTTGTCCTGTGCGCCTTCGTGGTAGACTTTTCAGACAAGCTCTGAGACTGCTGCTCGGGAGGCCTAGATTGACCACGAACCGGTTCCTGCGCCTGTTCCTCACCTTGGCACCCCTGCTGGCGTTGCTACTCGTCGGCTGCAATGCGGACGGGACAGCGCCCGCCTCCACTTTCGTCACCCCTGCGCCCACACCGCTGCCAGCCGGCTCCACCTACACCGTCAAGCGTGGCACCATCACCGGCGTGCTCCAGACCCGCGGCCGGGTGGTGGCCGTGCGCGAAGCCAACCTGTTCTTCAAGGTGGGCGGCTGGATCAAGACCCTGAATGTGGCCGCCGGCGACCAGGTGAAGGCCGGCGACCTCCTGGCCAACCTGGATACCCTGGAGCTGGAGGACGGCGTCACCGAAGCCCAGTATTACTATGACCTCAGCAAGCTGGACCTGGGCCTGGCTCAGAAGAACGCCGCCGTAAAGGCCGTGGAACTGGAGGTGAACGCAAAGCAGGTGGAACTGGCCCGGCTGGACGTGCAGGCGGCCCAGACCGAATACGACCGCCAGCGCTACGGCGCGGACCCGGCCAGGGCTGCCGGGGCGGCGCTGGAGCTCCAGAAGGCCAACCTTACCTACGAGCAGGCTCAGGCCCGCTACCGGGCGGCCGAGGCCGGCAAAGACGCCTACCAGTTGCAGATCACCCTGCTGGAACGCAAGGTGACGTACTGGAAGACCAGGCTGGACCGGGCTACGCTGCGCCTGAAGGACGCCCAGCTCACCGCCCCCTTTGACGGCATCATCATCTCCCTGGACGCCAAGGTGGGCGACAATGTGGACCCGTACACCCTCATCGGCGTGGTGGCGGACCCCACGGACCTGGAGGTGGACCTCACCGTACCAGAGGCCGACTTTGGCCAGGTGGCCCTGGGGCAGACCGCCCGCATCACCCTGGACGCCTACCCCGGCCAGGTCTACCAGGGTCAGGTGAAGGCCATCTCTGATAAAGCCGTGGTCTGGCAGGGCAAGCAGGCCTACCACGTGATCGTGGTGTTCAAGGAACCCCAGAGCGTCCCGGCCACCATCCGCATGGGCGCCGACGTGCAGATCGTCGTGCGCACCAAAGAGAACGTGCTCATCGTGCCCACCCAGGCCATCTATACCGTGGCCGGCGAGAGCTATGTGGAGGTGGTGGGGAGCGGCGGCCGCCGCCAGCGCGTGGGCGTGGTCACGGGCCTGAGCAACGAGACCGAGACCGAGATCGTGGGTGGGTTGCAAGAGGGCGACGTGGTCTTTATACCATAAATGGGCGTAACTGCCTACCCTCCCGCAGGTTCGGGCGCAATCTCCGCACTGAAGTGCGCCGCAATGAGCTGCTCGCTCTCTTGCCAGCCGCTTTCTAACCTGCGGGAGGGTGGCGGGTAGGTATTTACAAATGGGCAAATGGGCAAATGGGCAAATGGGCAAATGGATTCCGTGATTTGTAGATTTGCATATTTGTAGATTTGCATATTTGCAAGGAGAGGCGGTGGAACTACGTAGATTCGTGGCGGTGCTGTTCAAGCGGCTGTGGCTCATCGTCCTGGCGACGGCGTTGGTGGGGGGGATGACGTTTGCGCTCAGCGTCACCTCCACGCCCATCTATAGCGCGTCTACCACGCTCCAGGTGGACCAGGGGGCGGCGCCCCAGAGCGACGTCTACTCCTCGCTGCGGGCCAGCCAGGCCTCGGCCCCCACCTACGTGGAGATGATCCGCTCGCCGGTGCTGCTGCGCCAGGTCATTGCCGAGCTACAATTGCCCTTTAGCACCGGCGAGTTGGCCGGGGCCGTCAGCGCGGAGCAGATCCGCGACACCCAGCTCATCCGCATCGGCGTGGAAGACAGCGACCCGGCCCGCGCCCAGGCCACGGCCAACAAGATCGCCGAGGTGTTTATCCGCGAGAACCAGGCCAGGCAGCAGGCCCGGTTCGAGGGCGGCCGCCTGGAGATCGCCCAGCGGATCGCCGATCTGGAAAAGCGCATCGAGCAGACGCAGGTCGCCATCGTCTCCCTGGGCGACCCCACAGACCCCAAGAACGTCAACCTGCCCGAGTTTGTCCGCATCGAGCAGGCCCGCCTGCAAAGCCAGCTATCGCGCTACCAGACCGAGTATACGCTGCTCATCCGCAGCCAGGAGGACTTTCGGCTGGCGGCGGCGCGCTACACGGATAACGTGGTGGTGTTTGCCCCGGCCGAATTGCCCCGGACACCGGTGAAGCCCAATATCACGCTGAACACGATCCTGGGTCTCATCAGCGGCGCGGTGCTGGGCGTCTCCACTGCCTTCCTGCTAGAATATCTGGACGACACAGTCAAGACCACCGAGGACCTGGAACAGGGGTTGGGCCTGACGGCGTTGGGCCACATCACGCGCATCGCCCCCGTGAAAGAGCTTCGGGATGCCCTGGTGACGACCATGAGCAGCAAGTCGCACGTGGTGGAGGCCTACCGCATCCTGCGGGCCAACGTGGAGTTCGCCGGGATCAACAACCCAGGCGGGGCGATCCTGGTGACGAGCGCGGGTCCCAAGGAGGGCAAGACCACCACGCTGGCGAACCTGGGGGTGGTGGCGGCGCAGGCCGGCAAGCGGGTGATCCTGGTGGATAGCGACCTGCGCCGGCCCACCTTGCACAAGTTCTTTGGCCTGGAACGCGAGCGGGGTCTGACTACCCTGCTGCTGGAGGCGGAGCCGGACCTGAACACGGCCCTGCAACCCACGGAGGTGGCGGGCCTGCGGGTGCTGGTGAGCGGGCCGCTGCCGCCCAACCCGGCAGATTTGCTGGGCTCGCCGCAGATGGCGCGGCTCATCAAGATGCTCAAGGAACGCGCCGACCTGGTGCTCTTTGATTCGCCGCCAGCGCTGGCCGTGGCCGACGCCAGCCTGCTGGCGGCCCGGACCAGCGGCGTCATCCTGGTGGTGGACACCGGCGAGACGCGGCGCGACGCCGTGCGCCGGGCCAAAGAGGCCCTGGAAAAGGCCGAGGCCAGGATGCTGGGGGCGGTGCTGAACCGCGAGCGGCGCGGCGGCCGGGGCTATGGGTACTATTACTACTATTACTACTCGGACGAGGGCGACCGCAAGAAGCGGCGGCGGAACAGGACACGGAAGGACACGGATGAACACGGATGAACACGGATTTCTTGGATGTTTTCGTGTGTGCGTTCGCGTTTGCACCTATGTCAGCCGTAGTCGAGTTCGGGAATCAGTAGCAGACTGATCTATGACCACTGACGACCAGGTCTGGTACACCCTCTACACCAAGCCCTTGAAAGAGCAGCAGGTCGAGTCGCTCCTGCGCGCACAGGGGTTCGAGACCTATCTGCCCCTCATCCGCGTCCGTCCCACCAATCCCCGGGCGCGGAAGGTCAAGGCATTTTTCCCCCGTTATCTCTTTGCCCGGGTGAACCCGGCCCAGACCGGCCCCTCTGACCTGAACTGGACGCCGGGCCTGGTGCACGTGGTGTGCTTTGGCGGCGCGCCGGCCGTCCTAACCGATGGGGCCATTGCGCGCATCCGGGCGCGACTGGCGGAGCTGGAGGAAGAGAGCCGGCTCTACCCGGACGGCTTCCGCCCCGGCGACCGGGTGCGCGTGGTGGATGGTCCCTTCGCCGATTTGGAGGCCGTCTTTGACCGGCGGCTCTCGCCTGCGGGCCGCTGCCGGGTGCTGCTCTCGTTCCTGGGGCGGCAGGTGGCGTGCGAGGTGGAGGCGGGGCAGATTGAGCGCGTCAAACGTCAGGCGTCAAACGTCGGGCGTCAAACGTCAGGCGTGAAACGTCAAACGTGACCCGTAGGGGTGTGGCTGGTTGCTGAGGGCTGGTTTATAGAGGTGCGAACTCGCGTGGCAAGGGCCATGTCGAGATGGCGGAGCATGCCCAAAAGTTGGAGGTTATAGGTTTGAAGGTTGAGAGACACCTGCAACCTGTGGCACTGCCCGTTCCAGTCTTTCGATCTGGAGGCGATCGCCAAGCTGCCCAAGTTCAGGATCTCCGGTAACCAGGATCGCGCCCAGGTCCGTGGCAATGGCGACAGCAAAAGCATCCGCATACGAGATCGCATAGCGCGCTTTGAAACCGGCGGCAGCCAATACGGCCTCCTCGGTGGCCGGAACCACCGTCAGGGACAGGCGGCGGATCTCGACCAGCGTGGCCTGGGCCTCCCTCTCACCCTTGACCTTGCCGATGCGGTAGTACACCTCGCCCAGGTTGATGATAGAGATGAACAGTTCGACGTTGCCCTGTTCCGCTTCCTCCAGCAACTGTTTGACGCGAGAGGCGGCCGGCTCTTCCCTTTGCAAGAGGGCCAGGAGCGTCCAGGCATCAAGCACGAACCGTGATTTCATCACTCACTTCCTGCTGATGCTCGGCCTCCAGATCGGTCAGGAAATCAGCGTCCTGAAAGCGGCCGTACAGGGCGGCAATCGGCGAGGTTGCCACCGGTTCCAGGATGATCTTGCCATCGTCGGGCCGGACACGGAACTGGGTGCCGACCCGCAACCCCAACGCCTGCCGCACGGCTTTGGGGATGACCAACTGGCCTTTCGATGATAATCGCGCCAACATGATCGCACCTCCAGGCTATCTTTCTTACTTTTTGACTTATATTGTAAGACAGAGCATGAGGTTTGTCAAGCAAAGTCTGGAGCCAAACCCATAGCGCGGCCCGCGTAGCGTGCCGCAACCAAGCGGGTGTCATGGCGAGGCGCGGTTTTTGCGCCGAAGCAATCTCTTTCGATGGCGTTGCAGGTTGACGTGAAACCCGGAACTCGTTTCTATCGGGTGGCTCACCTCATCATTCTTAAGGAGGAACGACGACATGGCAAGCAGAATCAAGGCGATCAATGCGTACTGCCCGCGGATCAAGCTGGGTAAGCAGGCCGGGACGGACGACCTGGTGGAGTTCATCGCCCGCAGCACGGGCCTGAACGAGAGTGGCGTGCGCCAGGTACTGCTGGAGCTGCGCGACGCGGTGCTCTTTTTCGCACAGCGCGGCCAGCCGGTCAAACTGGAGGGGTTGGGCATCTATACCCCCACCATTGACCTGGATGGGACCATCGGCGTGGGGCACCGGGCGGACCCGGCGATCAAGCGCGGCCTCAAGGACCTGAGCGCGTTCAAGGGCGACGTGGAGAACCGGGAACACGTGGGCAAGACCGGGGACGAGCTGGTGGCGATGTGGAACCAGGCGCATCCCGATGACCCGGTGAGCTGAGCCGGGGGAGCGGGAGAGCGGAGGGGCAGGGGAGCAGAGGAGCCCTTTCAGGGGTAGGTTTTTCGTCTGTCGGGCCGGGAGGCCGGGGGCTGCGCCGCGCCAACCCCTCCCCCGACCCCTCCCCGAAGCGGAGAGGGGAGTCTTCCGACCGAAACTCCCCCTTCCCTGCGAGGGAAGGGGGCCGGGGGGTTAGGTCAGGCCCGTCACTCCCGAAAAACCTACCCTTGTGAGGCAGAGGAGCCGGGGATGGCCCTCATCCGGGTCAGCGAATCGGTGCACTCGCCCTGGCGAGGGCGGCGTTGGCCTTCGCCAGGGGCACCTCTCCCCGGCTGCGCCGGACTATAGCCCCGGCCCCTCGCCGGCGAGGGGCGGGGCGGTTGTGGACCAGACTCGTCCCTTATCCTGGCAGGGATCAGGCCCCAGGGTGGTCTCGCCGGATTTCCTTATAGGGGAAAAAAGTTTCCTTATAGGAACCTGGTACGTTGCTTATAGGAAACCTGGCGGTTCCTTATAGGAAATTCTGGGCGTTACCCAACTGGATGGCGACAATGGGCAAGCGATGAGCGACCGGCTCAAGGTGCTCGCGGTGTTTGGGACGCGGCCGGAGGCGATCAAGATGGCCCCGGTGGTGAAGGAGCTGGAACGGCGCGCGGACCGGTTCGTCTCCCGGGTGTGCGTGACCGCGCAGCACCGACAGATGCTCGACCAGGTCTTGGCGCTCTTTGGGATCGCGCCGGACTATGACCTGAACGTGATGCAGGACGGCCAGTCGCCCACCCAGGTGGCGGCGGCCGTGCTGTCCCGGCTGGAGCCCGTGCTGCAGGCAGAATGCCCGGACTGGGTGCTGGTGCAGGGAGACACAACGACCGTGGCGGCGGCGGCGTGGGCCGCTTTCTACGCCGGGGTGAAAGTGGGCCACGTGGAGGCCGGGCTGCGCACCTTTGACAAGCGCCAGCCTTTCCCCGAAGAAGTCAACCGGCGGATCGCCAGCGTGGTGGCTGATCTGCACTTTGCGCCTACGGAAGCGGCCCGGCAGAACCTGCTACGAGAGGGCGTGCCGGCGGCCAGCGTCCACGTGACTGGCAACACGGTGATTGACGCGCTGTTATGGGCGGCGGCGCAGCCGTGTCCCCCCGAGATTGAGGCGCTGTGGGGGCGGATTGCAGGATGCAGGTCACAGGTCGCAGGTTACAGGTCGCAGGATGCAGGATGCGGGTCGCCGGTCGCAGGTCAACAGTTTGGCCTTACCGGTGATGTGGGCCAGGAGACCTGGCGATTGGTGCTGGTGACGGCGCACCGGCGCGAGAACTTTGGCCGGCCGCTGGAGCAGATTTGTCTGGCCTTGCGGGAGATCGCGTTGGCCTATCCGGGCGATGTCCAGATCATCTATCCGGTCCACCTCAATCCCCACGTGCAGGAGCCGGCCCGCCGCATCCTGGGCGATGCGCCGGGGGTGACGCTGACCGATCCGCTGGATTACCTGCCCTTTGTGCACCTGATGAAACGGAGTTATATGGTGCTGACGGATTCCGGCGGCATCCAGGAGGAAGCGCCGGGGCTGGGCAAGCCGGTATTGGTGCTGCGGGAGGTGACGGAGCGGCCGGAGGCGGTGGCGGCGGGCACGGTGCGGGTGGTGGGGACGCAGCGGGAGAGGATCGTGGGGGAAGCCAGGCGGCTGCTGGAGGACCGGCAGGAATACGAGCGGATGGCCCACGCGGTGAACCCATATGGGGATGGCCGGGCGGCAGAACGGATTGCTACAG
>Ga0209101_1000671_pt1 | contig 27636 bp, 23 predicted proteins | sample ConPoolayeCmetaG_FD_185481 | JGI IMG/M metagenome (GOLD analysis project Ga0209101, IMG submission 185481) | Hot spring microbial mat communities from California, USA to study Microbial Dark Matter (Phase II) - Cone Pool mat layer C metaG... ...
ATATATATTTATATTAACAATCCTTCTCATATAAATAAATCAACTAAATATTATAATAACTTCACAGCCTTTGTATAAGCCAAACTTCATGATAATCTCAACAGCATCTTTCCAGATCTTCACTCTTAAAACCAATCCTTTAAATTTTGCATTTACATTCCAAGTATTTCGCATGAGTATAACTTTTTATACCTTGTTCAAGCGACTTATTAGCATTGTTAATTGAATCTTCAACTAATAAACTACATCTAAATTTTTAGCTATTATTTCTTTTGTATTGTAGTTTTGTTTTTTAAAAAAACTGATTTTTTAAAATATAGATCCTCAAATTTATTCAAAAGAATATTTAAAACCAAATTTTTGTCCTTCTCATTATCTTAAAATGGTCGTGAAGTGATTACATGAATTGAAAAATTTTTGGTCAAAATATCAACTGATTTTTGTGATCGATTTATTGATGTTATATTAAGGAATTTATTAGTGAAATAAAGTTTATAGACTCGCTCCATAAATTTCTTTAGTGCATAGCCAAGAATATTCTCTACATCAAAATCGAAAACATCATTTCGAGCCAAATTTGTTTCATAGATATTATTATGAAAACTCATAAAGTGATAAATTGAAATCATACCAAACATAGTCAAAACCGCTTACTATAACAAACTCAAAACAAAATTGCTTATTTTAGATATAATTTTTTTATAACTGTTAATTTTTTATTTTAAGATATTGCTATATACTCGATAAAAAAAACAAAGGAATTATTTGAAACAGAATGAAAAAATACAACATTTTGTTTTTACATCGATATAGTGTATTAGTTTATACCTATGATTGAAACTATCCAGTACTATAGTTCAATTACTAAGAATTTGAACCCACATAAAACTAGACTAAAACTACTAAACTACTCATCTCAGCGAAAGACAAATTGACCTTTTAGCATATCTGCTCATTCTTGATAAACAATACGCAGAAATGCTATATTTTATAAACTTTTATACAGCAACAAATATTGTGAAAAATAAAGTTTCATTATTTATAAAAGAAAATTATGATAAGCTGATTTTATTATCTATCACAATTTTAAGCGGTATCCTAATCTATCTACCATTCTTTTTATATAATAATCTTTTAGAAAGAGACCTAGCTGGGCATACATTTTCTGCTTGGTATATAAAAGAATATCTTTTACCTGGGTTTTCAGGTTGGAATCCATTTCATTTTCTAGGTTTTCCACAAGGGGAAACATATCCCTTCTTATTTCATTATATTACGGCCATTCTTGCTAAAATATTTGGGGTAGATACAGCATTCAAATTAGTAGTACTCATTATAGGATTGACAATTCCGTATTCAATTTTTTATTTTTCATCTTCAATATTTAAAATAAAGAAACATGCAATACTATTAACTGTAATTATTTATTTTATATTATTAATGATACCAGGGTATCTGGCATTTAATATTAAAGGAAGTTTTACGCCAGGTTTTATAACAAGTTTCGTAAGTATCCCATTAGTTTTTTTTTATTTAGGCAGCATTCTCAAAAAAAATAAAGTGGTTTTATTACCATCATTCATACTGTCCCTCACAATTCTTACACACATCATAAGCTCACTTGTTCTAATCTCATTTTCCTTATTTATCATTCTCACAAATCTCAAAAAAAAGGAAATATTACTTTCACAATTCAAAATATTGTTGCTTACATTTAGTTTAACTACATTTTATACATTACCTTATTTAGCTTTTAGATCATATATTCTGCCACCAAAGACCGATCCAATTTCAATATATATATTTCTACTTATTATTGCTATGTTTGTAGTCACAAGCTTCACATCTATTCTAACAAAGAAAAAGAAACTGCTATTAGCATCGCTAATGCTGTTTTTATTTACAACAATTCTAACTCTCGGATCGTATTTTAATATTAAAATAATTCAAGAACTACACCCATACAGATTCGTTTCGTATCTTTTCATTATTGCTGTTGGACTTCTTTTTTATCTACTTGTAAAAAAATTTCATTCATTATTTATAAGAATTGATAATTATCTGGTTATGATAATGACATTGTTGACGATCGGTATTATTCTTACAAAGGATATGGGCGCAACAGGTCCAGGACAGGTTGAAATGGACCTTGGTGACTATAGAGGGAGGTTTGCATCAAACTATCGGACTGACGAAATCTTGAATCAAACCAGAGCCCCTTATTACCAGCCGATTTATGCAAATCAGAATATTTCTTTTATAATGGGACAATTTGAAGAATCGTCCTACAATGCTCCATATCTTCGCTCTTTGTCTTGGGGATATATTGAGAATAGCAAACAATATGAACAAACAGGTTATATTGAAGATAAAAGATTTAGCTTAGACGAAATAAAAATTCTTGATGATTTTTTTGGAGTAAATTATTCTATAAATACTGGAGAATTTAGCTGTGTAAATAGTGAAAATAAAGATTTAACAAAAATAGAAACATCGTGTTTACAAAATAAAATATTAGTGAAAGAGTGTGAGACTATCTTGAAAGTTTGCCATATGTCTGATTCTCCAATGCTTGCTATATGGACAAAAGATATTGAAACTATAAAAAATAATTGGGATAAAGAAGTTGAGAGTTGGTGGATTAATTCACAATTTAAAAACAAAATTCTTGTCTCGGAAGAAATACCATTAACAGCAGTAAGTGGAAGCCCTTCAGTAACGTTTATCAATAATTCTAAAAACTGGGATAATTTTGAAATAAAAATCAATTCAGATAGAAATGTCCCAACAATAATCAAGATGAGTTATTTTCCTAAGTGGCATGCATACAAGAATGGAGAGGAGATAAAAATTTACCGTGTTTCCCCAAATATTATGCTAGTAAATTCTTTTGGTGAAATAAAATTTACATACGAGGAAACTGTAATAGAAAAATTCTCAGTAGTAGTCTCGATAATAACTTTTTTGACCGTCTTATTCTATTTATCAATGAGTTTTGTAAAGAAAATGCTAGGTATTAGGAAGATTTGATAATAAATACTATAGATAGTATACAAGAAAGCAGTAAGCACTATCACCCAAAGGCAGAACTCTAGGAAAACGAAATTTTGGCAGGAAACAATGAATGGTGTATTACGGTCTTGTATTGATACGATTTTTTGCTTTATTGCGCCTGTAGCTCAACGGATAGAGCAGTCCCGTCCTAAGGGAAAGGTTGGGGGTTCGATTCCCTTCAGGCGCACAAAAGGAGATCGGAAGGGTAGGCGCTAGCCGCGCCCACCCTCGCGGCCAGCGCCGCAAAGGCTTCGGATAGGGAAAATTCGATCCGGAAAAGAAAAAGAAGTAGAGAAAAAGCGCGAAAATTTTTAGAGAACAAAACTCAAATGCCCTCGCTGGTGAGCTCAGAACGGTTAAGTTCTGTCCAAACGATGGCATTAAAAAACTTAACCGGTTTTCTGAGCTCAATTTAAGAATAATCAATTTCTTTTGCAATTGCAAGGGTAAATTGATAAAATAAGAGCAATAAATTTAATTGAAAGGAGGTGAAATTTATGGCAGAAACACCGACTCCACAACAAGTAGAACAAAAGCCAGTAAAATTGGAGGAAAAATTTCTAAAGTTTTTTAATGGGAGAGAGGAAGAGGTTGAGACTTATAAGGAAGATGACTTGGAAGGAAACGATCTAGAACTTCGAGGTATGGGTGGATATCAAGAACCTAAAGTTGTCAGAAAAGAAAAAAGGAGAATAGTTAGCCGATAAAAATGCTCGCGAAGCGAGCACAAAATCGCGCGCGCAAAAAATAGCGGAGGCGCGGCGTCAGCCGCGCCAGAGCTTGACGAACCCGCCGTCAGGCGGGTGAACCTACCTTTTTAAATATAGTTCGAAGTTGTTCGTAAAGGGTGCACAAAAATCAAACTTTATTTATATAACAAGTGGAAAAATAATTAGCGAAAACATCAAGAAAGTGCTAATTAAACTTAGTTTAATCCAAGATGATTTAGCCAAGAAAGTGGACATTAAATATACCAACGCTTATGAAGGTCGAAGGCGATATAGTGAATAAGCCAACTGTTCAAACTATAGCGAAAATCGCCAAAGCATTGGGCGTTTCAATAAAAGAGTTGATAAAATGAAAATAAGTATTGCAAAAAGTTTGCGTTGGGGGGGTAAAATATCACAAAATAAGATTGTAATCGCAAGGATTTAATTAATTTTTAAGGATAAAATATATAAAAATTTTAATTGATATTGGTTCATCTACGATAAAAATTTACAAATACACTCCAGATAATTTAAGTCTCGTAGCGCAAAGAAGTGTTACCTTCAAAGATGATTTTGATCCGGAAGGTGAAATTTCTGCCCCGGCGAAAAAAGAACTTTTTGAGTTAATAGACGCTATTAAAGAAGAAAATAAAAAATCTCAAATTAAAATTTACGCTACCGGCATATTTAGAAAATTAACCAACGAGGCAAGAATTTATTTTATTGATGAGTTTTTTGCAAGAACTGGATTATTTTTTAATATTATTAGCCAAGATTTAGAAAACTTTTATCTTGAAATGGCTTTGGTTGGCAAATGTCAATTCAACGAGCCTGTTTTGTTGATAAACATCGGTGGTGGATCAACAGAATTGGTGGTTATGTATGGTAAAGAAGCAGTGGAGAGAAAAAATATAGATTTAGGAGTCGGATTGATAAATACCAAGTTCCCGCAGATAAACGAAAAGACATCAGAAATATCGTTACAAGAAGTGATAAATTCTATAAAAGAAAGTCTTCCTGGCTTATCCAACAAGGTGAAAGTTGCTTTCTATACCGGTGGAGAATTGAATTATATGCGATTAGCTGGTTATGCCCTAAAGCCGAATAGATTATTTAAAGACGACGACCACCCTTCTTCAATTTCCGTGGTTGATTTTTCTAAACGAAACAAAGAAATTTTTGAAAAAGTCTCTTTGGAAGAGCTGGAAGCTCTTATGCCAGATAATCCAAAGTGGATGCATGGAGCAAGAGGTTGTTCGGCTATTGCACAAGCAATTTGTCAAAGATACCAAATACAGACAATAATTCCGTCTAACTCAAACATTATAAATGGTGTTGTGAGACAGGAATTCAGATACGTTACTATAAGCGGTAGTTTCAGGAAACACTTAGAATACATTTTAAAAATCAAGGAAAAATTAGAAACGCAGAGGACGAAAGTTCTTAGCCCAAGATTTACAGAGCCAAAAAATCCCGGGGAGAAGTTTGTGATTTTTACCGGAGAAGAAGGATTAAGCCCGCTTGAATTAGAAAGACATCACTTGAAATCTATTTCTGAGTCTGATGTGCTTATTGTTTGTGATCCCGAAGGATATGTAGGGGCTTCAGCTTTACTTGAAATTGGTTTCGCTAATGCTATAGGTAAGCGGATTATTTTTATGGAAAAACCAGAAGAATTTATATTGAATAACCTGCCAGCCGAGGTAGGTTTGTAAATTTTTAGCGGCGCGCCTACTTCGTTGGCACGAAATTCGGCGGCAGAAAAGTAAGGGTAAGCAAAATTTCTTCCCTCCAACCTCCTTCATTTTTGCCCACCTGAACGTTCAGTTTGGCGTGCTAAGCACGCCGTCAGTTTCGTTCAAAATAAAGTTCAAACAGAACTGTATAATTCCATCATTTAGAAAAATTCTAACTCTTTTCAAAAAAAATTGTTAAAATGTTAGCTCGCCCCGCTTCGCAGGGCTCACTACTCTAGCATGACGCCACCACCCACCGCACTTTCAAAGGAGTCAGCTCGAACAAGACAAAATCGGAGATAATTTTATTTCAAAGAAAAACGCAAAAATTTTAAATAATTTTTACAAAACTCAAATTACCACCCTGATTGTAATCATCAAACCATTTCGGATCTACCAAAAGTGGCCATTTAAAAAATTCAAGAAATTGTCCCTCTACACTTTCACTATGCTCTAATTTTTCGAAGAAAAAACAAGCCATTGACCTTCTCAAAAACGGAAATATAGAGAAATACTTGATCTACTTTTCGCTGGGTTTCTAGACTTGATTACTCGTTGACTAGTTAGTTTTTTTAAAAACAAAACTATTGAAAAAGCAAATCATTTCAAACCTGCATATTTTTTGATAACTTATGATATACTCTAGTTGTCTTAATCAATTATTTATAAATTTACATAGATAGAAGGTAAAAAATATTAAAACACAATAAATGTCAGAGTTAGAATGTGAAAAAAAGAGAGGATCCACTATGCAGAATAGAACAAGTATTAATAAATGCAGCAGAAACAGAAGAAGAAAACCTACTTGCACAAGCAGGAATAGAACGGCTTAATAAATTCCGTTTGGACTGGGCAAAGATCCTAAGACGTGAGCAATTGAGAGCAAAATATGAAGATAAAAAATTTAGAATAGAAGAAATGGTAGGCGCAGCAAGGTGGAATAATATGACTCCTACCCATGTTGATCCAAGAATTTATGGTCCAGGGTATGGTATTGATGATTTTCCAGAAGTTACTGTTCTTCAGACCTTAGTAATATACGACGACAAAAGACAAGAAATAATAATTGAACCATCTAAAGCATTTATGCAACGAGTATTAGTAGGTATGGAAGTTTTAAAGCCAGATCAAAATTTAGATACCTTAAAACTCTTACCGCCAGGTGAAGAAGGATATAGAGGACCAATATATCGTATGGGTTCTGGATATCAGTATGCCAAGCGCATTCCAACTAACATAACAGGTTGTGATGTAAGAGTAGATTTTATATGGTCTAGTATTCATGTGGCAATGGATTTATCAACTTTTGCAAAAGTAGTAAGTTTCCCTCCTAATGCTTAATTGCTCGGCGAAGCCGAACAAAAATCACGCGTCCCCCAAAAATAAAGGAAGTGTTGCGTCACCACCCACGGGCAAAGGTATCCTGTAAACTGTAATATAAATAGATAATATTTTTTACAAAACAGAAAATGTCAGAGAGGGAATATTATTGACTCCAAGCCAAAAGAGAAGGTGCTTTAATGGATAAAACAACAAGGTAAACCAGTAGCTCAAATAGCCAATAAATATGGAATTAATATTAAATCAGTGCATAACTCTGACCACATTCAGGTGTTCCAAAGATCAAATCCAATACTTAAGATAAACCATTTACATAGACAGAATGAAGAACTGATAAAACTAGTCGGTGAATTAACTTACACAATTTTAAAAAAAGAGAAATCTTTTGGCATATGCTTTTAGAACTGATAAAAATAATACTTTACAGCTGGTTCGTATACAGAGATGTAATGAAGAATTTGAGTTTGCTCAATAGTGTATTCTGCAGAGATGTTACAACAGGCAGCTAAAAAGACAATCAAGAAGTGAAAGTGCACAAGATGATATAGAAGCCTCGTCAGAAAAGTAGGAAGAGAAAGTATATAAAGTATATAAAGTTCTATATAAATACAACAAGTCTCATATAATATTATTACCAGCTATTGAAAAAGAGTCTAGAGAACTTTAGAGTATATCAATTTGTTTGTAATATATAATCTTTTTAGACTATGAAAAACAAGTATTTAAATAGAACACATATTAGAGTCGTTGCGAAATAACTTATTCTTTGCGTAATAAAAGTATTCAACAATCTCTAGATTAAAAGCTTCTGCTTTATTGAACCAATTAACCTAAGAAGCTATCGTACCTAGATTCATGAATTCGTTGTCATATCAAAGATCCCTATATAAACTCATCAAATTTTTTTTAAGAAGACTAGTAATATATTTTTATAAAAAGGCTGTAGGAGTCTCTACCTATTTAGTATACTTACATTGAGATGGGTAATTTAATTTTTATACTACCCATCCTTTGACTTTCGCATAAAGTTCTTAATTTTTCCATACATTCCCATTGGTATTGATGCATGAGTTTTGTAGTCAAAAATTTCAGAATCAGAAAACCAAAGTTTAATTTCTGCTTCTGCTTCTTCGATTGAACCTGAGGCATGAACAAGATTATAAAAAGGCCTTTTTTGTTCATTAGCAAGATCTGCATTATCCCAACTAAAATCGCCTCGAATTGTCCCGGGTAATGCATTTGTAGGATTTGTCTCTCCGACCAATTTTCTAACGATTTTGACAGCCTCTGGTCCTTCCCAAACCATTGCTAGTACTGGTCCAGAGCTTAGATATTCTATTAACCAAGTTTTAACCATCTCGCCGATTTTGATTGGATCGTCTGTGCCAAGACGCTCGATTGGATCAATACCCTTTTCTTTGTATTCCGTTAACGTTCTATTTCCAACCTTTCTTTTCCATGCATTACTATTTGGATAATGCTTATCGCCCATATCTTCTGTCGCTGCAATAAATTCAAGCGCAACCATTTTGAGACCAACTTTTTCGAAACGTTTAATAATTTCTCCGATAAGCCCACGCGCAACGCCATCATGTTTAATTATAAGTAAAGTTTTTTGAAGCTGCATACATAAAAGTTAAATAAATTAAAAATTTAGGATTTTCTCTTATCTATTTAAAATTTTTTATTTACTGTAAACAGCCTTCTGACAAGATTTTTCAAGGGCTACACTTTTAAATTTCACATAAGGTTTATACTAGGAGCTACCCAATTTACAACCTACCTACTAAATATAAATATATCCTAACCTCAACAGCAGCTAATCATCTAACCGCCATAATATCTATCTTATTTATCAAACATCCCAATATAATCCACACGTTCATAATCACCGAGATATTTATATTTATCTCCAAACCAATGCTTTATTTCCCTTTCTGCTTCTTCGGGAGAATCTGATATATGAACCAAGGTTTTAAACACAATTCTTCCTGATTTTACTGCGAATTGTGGAGTATCAAAACCGAAATCTCCACGAATAGAACCAACATCAGCAAGAATTGGATCTGTTTTTCCAACGAGTTTGCGTCCAATTTGCACAGCGTGATTACCCTCCCAAACGCTTAATATAATAGGTCCTTCAGTTAAATATCTCACTAATCCATCATAAATTTTCTCACCAATTTTAAGTTTATCTATCGTACCAAGATCCTTCATAATTTCTTTTTCATTACCTTCATAATTGTTCCAAGTTTTTTCGCCCATTCCAGTCAACCACGTTTCTGTACCAGGATAATTTCCTCTTGCCTGCTCTTTTGTAGCGAAAATCATACGGCCAGCAACCAATTTCAAGCCAATTCTCTCAAATCTAGAAAAAATCTCTCCAATCAATCCACGCTTAACTCCATCAGGCTTAATCATGAGGAATGTACGTTCTATTGAAGTTAAATTATTGGACATAAAAATTATTAAAAATAAAAAAAGTAAAAAAATAATTTATAAATTGGTAATAAATTTTAGATATTAAGTTTTAAGTAACAGAATCTATCCACCCAGAAATTAAAACATAAGAACCCATAACTTAGAGCTTTATGCCAAATTCATAGACCCTATCTGGCAATAATCATCAATTTTCATTTTAAGTAATTATTTTCTCTACTGCCAAAAAATTACTATAAATAGCGCTAAAAACCAATTACACTAAATTGCGACAGTTCTAAGATTATTGTCTCACAGCAAAATTTACCCACCGTACCAAATTTATACGGCGAGTTCTAAGTTTTTAGGTTATAAATAATTATGGTTTTACGCCCTACTCACTAAATTATCTTTTTCTTCTTCAACACATCAACAATTTGATCTCTCACTTCTTCAATATCTAGATCACCATCCACTTCTTCCCACTCACAATATATCTTCTCTTTTACCATTTTTTGATAAATTTTTCTTAATCTTTCCTGTTTTTCTAAACTTTTCTCAAAAATATCAAGACCTTCATCATGTCCTTCTTCTTTATATTTTCGCTCTATCGCAATTTTAGGATCTACGTCAATATAAATTGCAAGATCTGGTTTTGGGATTTCAAAGTCTTTTGCATACTCAAGTAATTTCTTTAGAGAAACTTGTTCCATCAAGAATGATTGATAAGCTATAGTAGTAGTAAAATATCCATCTGCAATGTATAGATTATCTTTTGTAGCTAGATATGATTTTATTTCATCTGACACCAAAGTTTTATCAAGAAGATATGATAACACCCAAGATGAACTATTCATTCTTATCTCTTGTTGGAGCGCCTTGTGTATAACAACTTCATAAAAAGCATTGTGTACCGGGAATTCTTGACCTTTAACTTTTATCCCATAATGCTCATTAAGTAAATTTGTCACTTCAAGTCTTTGGCGACCCTTACCGCCGCCATCAATACTATCAAGAACTATAAACATAAAGAATAGGTAATAATATTATTAATTTCATTGATTGTTACCTGAGTTTCTTTGCGAGATACCATTCATTATAGAACTTATAAAAAATTTGAAGAATAAAAAGACTAACTTTTTAGATACTATTTCTTTAAAGAATAATTATAATCTCCTATGATATTTACTCTTCGTATTACTTAAATATACAAGAATATTTGTATCAATAATATCTCGTTTATATTTTATTTAGTATAAATTATATTATCTACTTCATTTATCATCGTGAATGTTAAATGATGCCAATGAAAGCTTTACATTTTTTTTAACATTACTTGGTTTTTGTGTTATAAATTTTTATACAAGGATATAAAACACCAACCTTAACAACTCTCTTCAAAATTAATATTATTTTATTTTCCTTAAAGTAACCTTTCTACTTTAGAATATCTTGTATCTTATCTATCTATAAGATAATATCCAAATAAATTGTAATTAATTGTATAGTACAGTATATCCTGAGTCAAGCCTAAAAATCTAGAACTTAAAATATATCACATAGAACTGTATTAGCTTCTAGTCTTTCTTCCCTTCGTAGGTGACAAAAACGGCACGAGTCCATGCAGAATCGCGGGTTTTCCGTCATAGCATGCAGCCTTTCCGTCTATAGACTAATCAACCTTGGGTTGAGGCTGAATCTAGAACTTTTTACTTTTGACTTATTTCTAGACTTATTTCTATTTTTCTCGGCCAAGTGTCGATCACTCTATGGTGATATTTACCTACTGACCTATTTAGCCTAGTTGCCTAATATATCAATCTCCCTCCATTAGACCACACTCTAATCGTTCCAATTTCATCTGTACGCAAAACCGGGATTCCAAATTGTTTAAAAATTTTTATAACAGACTCCTTAGGATGTCCGAATATATTTTCTTTACCTACAGATACAATTGCTATATCTGGGGATAATTTTTGCACAAACTCTTTACTCGTGCTCTTATCACTTCCATGATGGCTTACTTTCAGTAAATCCACATCAAGAAAAGAATCTTCGTCTACTAATTTATCCTCATACTCTGATTCAAGGTCTCCACCGAAAAAAGCATTTGTATTTTTATAAACTAATTCAAATGTAATAGAGGTATTATTTGTATCTAGGTTCATCAAATCTGTCTCCTGTTTTGGCCACAAAAAATTTATATAAGTGCAACATCCAATTTTTAAATCATCTTTATCAGTATACCCTAATATCTTTATATTATTGCTAGTTATTAATCTTTCAAATTCTTTATAAACATCACTATTTTTAGTAACATCAGAATACACAACCGCCCCGATAGTATAGGATTTTATAACTTCAGTTAATCCAGAGAGATGATCCAAGTCTGAATGAGTGAGAATTACTAAATCTATATTTTTCTGCCAAAATGGCATAACTTCAGATAACTTTGATAAAATAGTATTATCAGGGCCTCCATCTATGAGAATAAAGTTGTTATCCGGTGTTTTTATAAGTGTGCTATCGCCCTGACCAATATCTAAAAAATAAATAGCAAGATCTGTATTTATAACGTAAAAATAACTTATCCAGACTGTTACATTAAATAAAAGTAATATCAAAAATATCTTCCAAGCATATATCTTATGAATAGCTGAAATAGTCAATAAAGATTTCCGTATAACTTTGTTGATTTGTATATTTAGAATTTTCATTTTTAATTATTAGCTATCATCTATCCTATATCTGACTAGCTAGACATATCTCCTACAAGGAGCTATCTACCTACATGTCATGAGAAAAGTCTACAGACAAAAGCTCACCAACAAAGATGAAATCTTTGGGGTAAATTATTTATTATTTTTCATTTACTATTTATTTCTCCTACTACATACTAAAGCTAATCAAACCACAACCTGTCCTCTTTGTATCGACCGAAAGGGACGTTTCAGGCTATACCACAAGGCCAACACCTATTCCTTCCAAATGATGTTCACTTTAAATGCTAGATAGATAATAATAACTAAAATTATTATTGGTACTAATTGATTTATTCTCCCAAAATTTAATCGCAAGCTGTCGAGTTGTCCGAAAAATTTAATAACCCTCACTAAATACTCAAGCGGTATAAATGCAACAAATCCTAAACACGCTGAAATTATACCATTAATAGGCAAAGAACAAATGTAAATAAAGCCCAAAAACATTATTACAGGAATAACTGGCAAGACTAGCATATTCACTAGTACAGAAATAATCGAAATTTGTCCAAAATTCCATAATATAATTGGCATTGTGCTTATCGTTGCAGAAAGTGTAGGCGCAAGCTCGCTACGCAATGATTCTGGAAGATTCTTAAAAATTTTCTCAAAATAGCTACTAAAACAAATAAGGCCTAATGTTGAGATAAATGATAACTGAAAGCTTACAGTTTTATAAACAAGAGGATTAAAAAAAATTAAAATAGCAGCTGATAGAGGTATAAAGGATATTATACCGCCTCGTCTACCTATAGATAAAGCAATTAGTAAAGCAAAACCGATTATTCCCGCACGTAAAGCGGGTATATTATTTAATCCTACTAAAATTAAAAATAAAATAAGAATAAATGCTGAAATTAGAATTGCTATTCTTCTTGGTATTAAACCTGCTAGCGCAAGAATTGTACCTAGCAAAATCGTCACATTATAACCTGATACCGCTATAATGTGGGTAGTACTTGTAACTGATAAATCACTATCGAAATCATTGGGCATATTTTCTTTGTTACCCATAAGTATTCCAAGCAGAAGCGAAGCATGTGGCTCCAGTAAATTTTTTTTTACAACCTCCCCTATTTTAAGTTTCAGATCCGATATAATTTTAATTATGTCGAAATTTGTATCATTATCTAATTTAGTAACCCCGTAAGGTTCTATCACTACAAAAATATTTTGTGTCCTCAAGTAGTCATTATAATCAAAATCATTAAAATTTTCAGGAAGTTTAATTATGCCTGTTAATTCTAACTTATCTCCATAATAATAAACTGGATATCTAGGAGTGGTAGCCAGAATAAGTCCATCAGTATTTATTTCTTTACGGCCATCAAGAAAAAACTTTTCAACTGTCAGGGTAAGTTTTACATTATTATCACGAATATCAGGATCATAAATAACTTTTCCGACCAAAGTTACATTCTTATTGGCAAAATTTTCAATTCTCTTTTCACTTTTTTCATAATAAAACTGATATCGCCACAGACCAACCACCAAAAATATGAGAAATAATAACAATAATTTCTGTTTTCTATTTCTAAAAATTTTTAAACAGATCGCTAAGTAAATAATAAAAAATAAATAATAAAAATAATTAATTTGTCTCTGAAGCATTTCTCCTAAAATTGCACCAAATATAAAACCAATAGATATTGTAAATATAGGATAGTTAAAAAATCCTAAAACAGTCTTTATAAATAATTTTATCTCTTTACGAAACACACTTGATAAATAAAATGTAAATCCTCGAATCATTGAATAGTTACATGTTATAAGTTATAGATTCTAAATATACCTTACAGCTAATAGCTATTTTACTATTTAATATTTAATGATTTATGCATTGTTTAAATAATTTGATGATTTAGTGATTTGGAAATTACAAGGTTATATAAGGTTTTAACTTCTCAAGCGTCTTCTCTCCTATGCCTTCAACATTTAAAAGTTCTTCTATTGTAGAATACGGTCTACCATCGATGATTTTTTGTGCAATAGATGGGCCTATGCCAGGTAGAGTATCTAACTCTTCACTTGTCGATTTATTTATACTAATCTTATCATTGTCATCTTGATTATCAGAGATACTCAATATATTGTTATTACAAGAAAAATTTTCAATTTTAGCAGGAATATATATCTTCTGCTCATCTTTTAATTTTTCTGCAAGATTTAAGCATTTTTGGACATATTGTATATCAGCTTCATCTCTATATCCACCAGCTCTATCTATTATTGCTATCAAAGTATCTGCTCTAAATATTTCATAAACTCCCGGATTAACTATTTGACCTTCTATATCTACATACTGAGGCTCTATAGTTTCGCTATTCTGAGAATAAATTTCCTCCTCAGAAGCTTTTGTGATTACTTCATTAGAACTTGATTTACCCAGCTCAAAAATAAATAAGATAAAACCAGTAATACCTATGATCAATAAGACTATATTGAGATAAATATTATATTTACTAAAGAAATTTTTTATTGAATTTATAAATAATTCTAAATTTTTCATAAAAGAATTAATAAAAATTTATTGAATATGGAAAAAAATTTGATTTAGTACGAATTCTGGAGTTACGGTTAATTCAAGTCTCACAATCTAGAACATATCTGATAAGGTGATTAGCACGTAAGGTGCTAAACTGTATGTCTTAGAATATATACTACCTCTAACTTTGCTATTTACTCTGCGTGATTATTGTAATAGATTCTACGATGATATCTTCTATTGGTCTAGAAATTTGAGGCTCTGCATCATCAATTTTTGCATTAATATTCCGGATTTGATCAAGTATATCTGTCCCTTCTATTATTTCACCAATTACAGTATGCCTTCCAATAAGATAATTAAGTCTAGGATCTGCATCATCGCCTATTACGATAAAGTATTGACTGCCAGCGGTATTTGGAGCATTAGCATTTGCCATAACCAAACTATATTTTTTGATTTTTCTAGAAGCAACGTCTGGATCTGATTTATAACCTTCTTGTAAAAGTTGTGCTCGTTTTTCAGAAGATAAATCTAGACTATCCCAGTTTATTTCATCCTTCACTGTATAACCCGGATTGCCAAAATTATCATCAGTTGGGTCATCATTAAGAGTAGCTCTACTACCACTTTGAATTAAAAGATTTTCTACTAATCTATAAAAAGTCAAATAATCATAATAACCAAGCTTTGCCAGAAAGACAAAATTATTCACATTTACAGGTGCACCTACTTCATATAAATCGGCTTTAAATTCACCTTTATTTGTTTTAAATAAGGCAAAATAGTCATACCTAGTGTCTATATTATATTCCGGAGGCTTATCAAATGTTGTTGGGATATTTTCGACTTTACTTGGAAATATTTCTCTACCTGAAAGAACATAGAATCCACCTATCAACAAGAGTATTATCAGAACAATAATACCTACTATGTACAACCAAAATTCTTTATTTCCCTTGACTAAATTCATAACGTGATAAAATTTATAATTCTACCTGGCACAAAAATAACCTTTTTAGCTCTATTTAAATTATACTTAGCAAATTTTTCATTCTCAACTATCATATTTGTCACTTCTTTTTCGCTGAAATTTTTATTTATTTGAATTATACCACGTACTTTACCATTAACTTGTACAGCTAAAGTTATAACTTCTTCTATTAAAAGCGTCTTATCATATTTAGGCCAGGCTTGCTCATGGACACTCTTATCGGCACTCCATTTCCAATTAGGATCAATTTCCTTATTTATTATCTCCCAGAACGATTCAGCGATATGTGGAGTCATGGGTGCCAAGATTAAAGCCAAATTTTTCAAAATCTCTATATTCTGATCCTTGTTAAAGAGCTTTATATTCTTTTCATACCAATTGACAAGCTCCATAATCTTCGCAACTACTGTATTGAATCGTAGTTTTTGCAAATCTTCTCCTACTCCCTTTATGGTTTGGTGCAGCTTACTCATATTTACATTATTTCCTTTGCCGAAGTCTATGGCATGTAGCGCAAATTTACTATACATTCGCCACAATTTATTTACAAACTTTTTCATACCATTCATACCTGTGTCTCTCCAGTCTCCACCTTTATCAAATGGACCTAAAAATCGCAAATAAAGTCTAACTGCATCAGCACCAAATTTTTCAAAATATTCATCGGGATTTACAATATTTCCCTTTGATTTGCTCATTTTGGCTCCATCCTTCGTGATCAAACCATGTCCATAGAATTTTATAAATGGTTCTTCAAAATCAATATAACCAAAATCATTTAAAACCATTGTTATAAATCTAGCATAAAGGAGATGCAAAACTGTGTGTTCTTTACCACCAATATAATAATTAACCGGAAGCCATTTATTAATGCGTTGATTCAGCCAATATTCAAGAATTTGAATTTTTATCTTTGTATCAGATTCATTTTTCTTTTTATAGGAATTTGAAATTATTAATTTATATAACAATTTCGGATCGACTATTCTAACCTTTTTCCCAAACACATTAATTTTGTATCCTAGATACATATCCTCACAAGTCTCATAACCTTTATAGATAAGGTTAACACTCACATTACCCTTTTGCATAATATATTTGGAAGAATCATTCTCTAAAAGTGTATATTTTCTTTCTTCTAAGAATTTTTTAGCCTTATCTGTTAAATCTTTCGAACGAAAAACAAAATCAATATCTTTTATTTTTTTAAATGTTTTACCATTTATACCTACAAGGGCAATTGAGCCAGTCACCAAAGGGAAAAGGTGTGCTTGTTCAAACAAATCATAAATAAACTTGAACTCATGAATCAAGTTCTCATCTTGCTTAGTTTCCTCTCCTAGTCTTGGCCGCTTCACAAATTCAAAAGGCTTATCTTCAAATTCTGTAAATGGATAGCGCAAGAAATACCAGCAAGAATCTACAAATGGATCTGAAACATCTGTCTCGCGGTGAATATGTTTATCAATATGTGCAAACTTTTCGACCTTTTCTAAAGGTCCTTTTCCACTACCATCTGGTAATATATCTTCAAATTTATCAATTTCAGGTAACAAAACTGGTAAATCTTTTTCTTTTACTGGTCTCCATCCACTAATAACTATCTTTACAATATCCAATAATTCTTTTATCTCAATAGGATCCTTTGTGAAAACTGAGAAATGACTATAGTTATCATATTCTCTAATAATCGCACTAGGTAAATATTTCGCAACATATTCTTGATAATTTTTACCAACCCAAGGATCTTTACTTCCAAATAAAGCATATAAAACATCGACATTTTTGCGAACTTTCTGAAAATTTGTTGCACTGTTAACATAAGCGAATAGATCATCACATACGTCTTGTCCGAAATCCTTTACTAAAAATTCTTTCGCATTAGCATTAGCAAAAATATAAGGTGCTACCAATATAACCCCAGACAATTTGTGTTTTTCGGCAAGGTCTAGACAAGTTTTTGCGCCAGATGAGTGACCTATTAGTATAGAATTTTCATCAAGGAAATCTTTATATTCTTCTTCGAAGAATTTCATCCTCGCATCATAGTCAAATTTATCACAATCTGGAATAGTTGGACTGGCAACTTTTATACCTTCTTTCTCCAATTCACCTCGAAGCCATGGAAACCAATTATTTTCACCATTACCAAAAGTACCATGTATCAATAACACTTTTTGATTCAGTTTTTTTTCAATATAAATCATAGGGATAGGAGGACCCCAATAACGCTGACGAGAAACACACCAGTCACGAAGTTTATATATTGTTTCTTTTCTGCCATAGTTCTTTTCCTCCAGCCAAGATATGATCTTTCTAGTAGCATAATCAACAGACATTCCATCCAAGAATTCAGAATTTATCATCTCGCCATCACCAGTATTGCAGACAAATTCTTTGTAATGAGAGTTGTACAACATATGCCATAAACTAGGTAAATCACGAACTGACTGTTCTAATTCTTTTATCTTAGAGAAAGCCTTCTCTCCTTTATCAAATTTATTAACCTTATAAACAGTTCCATCTGCAAGCACCATGATAAATTCATTACCTACAATATCATGCCATGAATCTTCCATAACACTACTCTTGGCAAATTCAATATATTTGTCTAAGTATTTTTTTGAGATAATATACAATATCTTTTCATGATTTTTTTCTATAAATTCAGCATTGATAGTTTCTAAGTTTTGGACAAATTTCTGGAAATCTTTGCTCCATACTGCCTTGACAAAGCCAATATATTTCTCATCATTTTTTATAACTTGGACAATTGGTAGATCATATTTAAGTGCAAACTCAAAATCACGCTCATCATGAGCTGGAACTCCCATAATTGCACCAGTTCCATAAGTAATAAGGACATAATCCGCTACAAAAACTGGAATCTCTTTGCCATTTGCAGGATTTATCGCTACTAAACCATCAATTCGAACACCAGTCTTATCCTTATTCAAATCAGTTCTATCAATATCACTCTTTCTCAAAGCCGCCTTCACATATTTCTGCACTTCATTATAATTTTGAATTTTCAACTTTTCTTTTTCAATTATTTTGTGTTCTGGTGCAACAACCAAAAACGTAGCACCAAACAATGTATCTGGCCGAGTAGTGAAAACTTCAATATAGTCATGAGTTATTAACCGTGAACTTAGAGCTTTGTCCGCAGGAAACGAATCCAACTTTGGCATAAACTTTAAGCCCTGAGCTTTAAGCTCTGTCATTTGATATTTAGAATTTCGTATCTCGAATTTTATAATTGCTCCATTGCTCTTTCCTATCCAATTTTTCTGTCCTATTTTCACATCACTATCCCAGTCCATCCATTCTAAATTATTTAAAAGTCTTTCTGCATAATCAGTAATTTTGAAAAACCATTGCTCCATTGACTTCTTAGTAACCTCAGTTTTGCATCTTTCACACTTTCCATCCTCAACTTGTTCATCAGAAAGAACTGTCTTGCAGCCTGGACACCAGTTAACCTTTGCCTTCTTCCGAGTAGCTAACCCCATTTTGTACAATTGAACAAAAAGCCATTGTGTCCATTTATAATAATTTGGTTTATAAGTCTCAACCGTTCTGCTCCAATCATACATATTGCCGGTCATTTTCATTTGCTCATAAAAATGTTTTTCAGTTCTTTTTGATACATCTCGAATATGTTCGCCAATTTTTATTGCATAATTCTCACTGTGTATACCAAAACCATCAAGGCCAATCGGCTCAAATACATCATGTCCCTGCATCTTCATATATCTTCCAAATGTATCTACACCACTAAAAGTATATACTGAGCCAATATGTAGTCCTTCTGCTGATGGATAAGGAAACATCATTAAGTTAAAAAACGGATTTTTCGATTTATCGAGGTCGACCTCATTTATTTTTGCCTTATTCCATTTTTTTTGCCAATTCTTTTCTACTTTATTATGATTGTAATTCGCCATATTTAAAACTTAAAGAATTATTATTTATAACGAACTCAAAACAAATTTGCTTGTTTAGATATAATCTTTTCATAATTGTTAATTTTTTTTATAAATTGCCAACGATTAAAAACAACAAAGTATTTGAAACGAAGTGAATAAGTACGATATTTTGTTTTACATCGGTATAAAAGACGAAATTGTGATTTTATATCAGAATGATTTATAAACTAATAATAGATTCCGTGTATGTTATAAAATAACATTGTAAATATTCACCATTTTTAAAAAATTTTTAGAATTATCTAGCAAAAACTATATATCAAAATGATTATAGCATAACCATAATAGAAATATAGAGGTAAAAATGACATTAATAAATATCACCTACTTAAGAGATTCAGCAATATTTTGTTACAAGTATACCCTAACCTATACTTAAACTAAAAACTATATACTATATACTATATACTGTAAACTAAACACAATTTCTCACATTCAACTCCAATCATTTTTTTCATCCCAAAAGGCTCCTGTCATAATATATATTTCTCATCATGTAACTATCATATAATCATCATCGACATATCATCTATTTGATTAGAATTCTTTTTGTATTATAAGAGATCCATTACTTGCTCATAAAAAAAATTTACAATAATATATTTAGAGTAGTAAAAATAAATTTTTTATATTTTTAATTGAATTTATGAAATATTTACATACACTAATACAAGGTTTAATAATGGGTATATCCGAATCTGTGCCAGGAATTAATACCTCAACTATTGCCATGATACTAGGTATTTATGATAAATTCTTCAATTTTCTTCACGGAGTAACTAATATCATCAAAGCAGCTTTACAGTTATTTACAAAAAAAATCTCTATAAAAGAATTAAAAAAAGAATTATCAAAAGTTGATATCAAATTTGGTCTACTGATTTTTCTAGGTATAATTATCTCGATAGCATCAATTTCTCATATAATAGGACTCTTGCTTAATACCATTCCACAATACATTTATGCTTTGTTTTTCGGAATAATACTTGGAGCGATCAGTATACCATGGAATAACATGCGTACTAAAGGACTGAAAGAAATATTTGTACTATTAACTACATTTATTCTATTTTTTATAATTCTTGGACTAAAACCTATTACTATGCAAGAGAACCCAACTTTACTCTTACTTTTTTTAGGTGGAGCATTATCAATCTCTACTATGGGCATTCCGGCCGTCAATACATCTTTTATACTTCTTATCTTGGGCTTATATGAATATATCTTTAGTGTGATAAAAAACTTCACCAAATTACAAATAAGCTCTAACGATCTTATAAATATAACTGTTTTTTGTCTTGGCCTTTTTGTTGGTTTTGTACTCTTTATCAGACTTACAAAATATTTGCTAGACAAATTTCATTCAATAATGATGGCATTTATAATGGGAATCATGATTGCATCACTTAGACTGCTATGGCCTTTTGTTGACCCTAATACTGGTGAGAATTTTAGAGAAATGCAGAAAGTCCTACCTTGGAATTCGGATATAGAAAAATTGGTATTAACATTTATAATAATAATAGTAACAGCTATACTTACATCTTTTCTAACCTCAAGAACAAAAAAACATAAACATTCAACCACCCCATGACTACAGGCAGGCAAATGAAGTTGAACCAACAGTTAATTTGAGCAGACAGTAAACTTAAAATCTATATTGGCTTTTAGCTTATTCTACACACCTCATTACTTCCACTTTCGTAACTTTTATCAATGTAATGTGTATGTAGGATACTTTTTGCTTTTTCACTTCCCATACCTCCTAAAAATTCAGAATATAATTGTTCAATATATGGATTTTTATGAGCAACTCTGATCTGATGTCGTTTGTCATATGTGAAAAGTGCTCTTCTCCTTTTTTCCAAAATTTCTCTGGTACAAGTGGGTTGTCCTGAGCCACCAACACAACCTAAAGGACATGCCATAACTTCAACAAATTGATATTTAGATCTACTCTCTTTTTTAAGCTCATCCAGAATTAATTTAATTTCTCTCAAGCTATTTACAGTTACAATATTTAAATCATAATTTCCCAATTTAATTTTTCCTGTTTTTTTATAAACAGTATTTCGGATATCAATCAGTTCATAATTTTCTAGATCCACACCTTCAAGTAAATAATAAGCTGTCCGAATAACCGCCTCAATCACTCCACCAGTTGTCCCAAATATAGCACCAGCTCCAGAAGAAACCCCTAATGGATTATCAAACTTACTCTCCTGCATATTAGAAAGGTCTATGCCCAATCGCTGAAGCAATATTGCCGCTTCATTTGTAGTTAGGACATAATCAATATTCGGAATATTTTTATGCTGATGCACATACAACTCTTTCTTCTTTGCTTCTTCTTTCTTCACCATACATGGAGCTATTACAATGTGAATGACTCTATTCTCACTCATACCAATTTTGTCTGCAAAATAAGTTTTGACAATACTACCTAACATTGCTTGAGGAGACTTCACAGTTGAAAGGTAGGGTATAAAATCTGGGTATAGCCTCTCGACAAAATTGTACCAAGTTGGACAACAGGTAGTGAACATAGGAAGTAATTTATTTGTCCGAATTCTCCTAACTAATTCTGCAGCTTCCTCCATAATTGTCAAATCAGCACCAAAATTAGTATCAAAAACATAATTAAAACCAATCTGTTTAAGAGAATGAACAAGCTTATTCACAACATTAGTTCCAGGTGGTTGTCCGAAATATTCTCCAATTGCAACTCTTACTGCTGGTGCTATCTGACAAGTTATAACTCTGTCACTGTCATCTTTATCTTTCAAGATTTTTTGAATCTGATTTATTAATTCTGAATCTATCATAAATATTTATACAAAATATTTATACAAACTGAAATATATTATATAATGTAAAGTAAATAATAACAAAGTCAATAAATATGCTAAATCTAATAAAAAAAATTTATTTATTTGAATTCCGTAAAGAATACAAAAGTCAATTTATAGAATATATTTTATTGAATTCTGTATTGTTAATTGTGCCATTTTTGTTAGGAGAGCCACAAATGTTAATTGGCACTGTAGTGAACGCAGTATTAATTTACATTGCTTTTAATTTTAAGGAACACAAGTTATTTCCTGCAATTTTTCTACCATCTCTAGCGACACTCATAAGAGGTATTATTTTCGGACCTTTTACTCCTTTTCTAGTAGCCTTTATCCCATTTATTTGGATAGCAAACACAATACTAATATTCACTGCTAGATATCTAAGAATAAATAAACATTCAGAAATTTTTTCATTAATAATAGCGGGTATTTTGAAAACTGGGTTTTTGTATCTAATTGCCCAAATATTAGTTACACAATTAGATTTTCCAGAAATATTCCTTGTTGCAATGGGAAGTACACAGTTAATCACAGCATTATGTGGTGGAATAATCTACTTAGCGCTAAATAATTTCATAACAAAATTTACACAATCCAAATTATAAAAAGAAAAGGTAATATAACTTCACATACACAGCATCACATACTTTATTTTAAGCTTTTAGAGATAGAATTCAACGACTGAAGGAAGTTAAATTTTAAACATTCATCAGATTTAGCTCTCGAAGAGAGGTAAGTTTTATGGTGTTTACTGGACGATGTCAGACTTTTTTCCAACAAAATCCCAATGCTGACTAACGCAAAATTACGATATCAATTTAGGTGTAGCATAGCGCGAAACCAAGTACTCAGTATTATACGATGTTGTGCTGATTTCCTTATTTAAAATCGATTGTTTCTAGTATATCATATAGTATTATACTAATTCCACTTGGGTTGTTATCTAAGGATTGAGGCATAAAAACTCGAAATGAAGTTTTTTACCTTTTACATCGATACAGTAATTATAAGAAAGTTGTTTCTTTGTAATCAATGTCTACGTTCATAATAGAATATGATTGATATGTCTTATATCCATCGATGGTTATCGTAGATAAGGTTTGAATATCATTATCCTTTGGTTCACATTGATACTCCGACGTATGAGAATATAATTTTGATATATTTAAAACCATATATCCTTCTTTTCGACTAAAGCTAATATAACTAATACGATCATCGGGTAGATTAATACCTTTTTCCCATTGGCTATCGATTCGCCAATTTTTTGGCACTTTAATTGAATAAACTCCTTCGGGATCAGTATAACTAAGCCATTCAGAATTATTGTCTTTATCAGTAACTTAAGCCATAGTATCCTCTTGATTATTTCTAAAATCAATTAATTGTTTTTGTAAAGAATCGATTTGCACTTACATTTCATTTTGAGTTTGTTCTATACATCTTCTTTTTTTGATCGGCATTTAAACTAACCCATATAGTCAAAATCATTTCCTTCTTTTCTTTTGCATAGCAATACTTTTTTAAAATCGGCCGAAAAAATAACTAATTTTGGGCAATACTGAAAATTATATTTTTCTTTATTTTCCATATTTTTTTCTATATTTAGTAAATTAATTGGTTGATAATTTCTTGATTTATCCATGTAAATAGTAATTCCTTTCAATGGCAAATTTATTGATGTTATTAGGATGTTTTTTTTATATCTTCAATAGTTGAGTTCTCTGGAATATTTATTGTTTTTTGATATTGATTCGTCTACAAATTTTTGTATTGAAGCTATCATTAATAATTGATTTTCCGGAGAAATTTCAAGAGCCTCATTGAATTGTGGCTCTATTGACGGCGATGCTCCAATCAATAAACTTGATCTCCCAATTGGTAGTAAGGCGATAGTAGCGCAGTTCCTGATGCCGTATTCCTTAACTTCTTTCTCAAACTCAAGCCACTATTTCTCGGAAATTTTATTGGTTGGATAATTGGAATATTTTTTAAATATATTATTCTCGGTTGTGTATTTTGATTCATTGAATTTTTCGAATGGGCCTCGCTCTTTTGCAAGATCTGCCGATGCTTTTTTAGAAATGAAATTAATGAAACTGAATAGATCCTCAGCTGTTTCTCTGGCTTTTTGACTTTTATAATCAATTCCTAATTTGTCCAGCAAATTGGCAAATCCGCAAACTCCGAGTCCAATTTTTCTTTTGTTTTTTGTTATGCTTTGACTAACCTCATTTGAATACTTTAAAATGTTATATTCAACAACATCATCTAAAAATCTAACGCCTGTAGCAACAGTTTTTTCTAGTTCCGAATAATCAATATCACCATTTTTTACAGATTTTCCTAAATTAATGTAAGAAAATTGACATGTCTCTCCCATCGCGAGGCCAACTTTACCGCAAGGAGCTAGTGATTCTTACTTTCCTGCACTCAGTACTTGATTATCTTAATTAAGCCCGTCATTAAAAACTAACCCCGGGTCATCTGTGAAAAAATCGACTCCGAAATTTCGTCTAAAAATTTTTCTGTTGAAATATTTTCGCCATTCCCAAGGGTAATTGTTTTTTTTATTTTATTAGATATTTTTTCAATAATATCATCGGGAATATTTACGGAAAAATTAAAAACCCATTGTTTATCCTTGTCACTTGTTTTTATTTTTATAAAATCAAAAATTTGAGGATGATTAATTGATATTGTGCCCATATTTTCAATGGGCATCAATTGAGCTTCATTATTTTGGCCGTCAATTCCAACTTGATTTAAGTATTCTATTGTGTCAATTGGATTTTTTCAGGTCATCGAAATTAAATCCCGTATCCATTCCGCTAAAATGATAACCATCGACGATTTTTTTGACATCCTTCAAATTATTTCTTAAGTCAACAGGCGGAACAAAGCATGCAGACAGAGGTGCATCATTGAATCTTCCGGCATTCATTAAAATAGTAGTGCTTGGAATAAATTTTTGACTTTCCAACGAATGAATTAAATCCTCCTTAAAACCTGGTAGACTTTCTTCATCAGAAAATTTCTCTTCCACTTCATGGATTATTTTGGAAACTCTTTTAAAAACATCGTAAATCGATTCATGTTTTTCACAAATTCCAAATTCAAATATTTTTATTGATCTAGGAATTTATTTGTTTCTTACCCGAATTTAAAATTTTTCATATTTTGATTAGTACTAATAAGCCGTCTTCGTAACGAAGCGAAAAAGACACTTATCCCTCCCCTTTTAAATAAATAAAAAAATCAAATTTTCGTAGTGTTCAAAACACTAAAATTAAGATAAAAAAATTTATTTCACATAACATCCTGCGTGTTTACGAAATGCCGAGCATTAGCGAGGTATTAGGGTGGAGCGAAGCGAACCGCAAACACGCTGTTAGTTGCAGTTGGCACAATTATAAAAAATAATCCCATTTATTTTTATATTTATCCCCTAATTTTTTTAATCTATTGTATTCCACTACAACTCTATTACCCTTTGGATTTTTATAGATTATTGTTTTTCCATCCAGTTCTTTATGATAATTTTCTAATTCTAATGAAGGTACAATAAACACATCAGGTACAATATTTGGTTCATCAATTTTTTTAAGGAAAGACACAAATATTAGAAAATGATTTTCGTTTTTTTTATTCCAATTATCAATTGGAAAACAGGAAGTATCCTTTAATCCTTTAACATCTATTGTTATTATTTTATCTTCTTTTTCTACAACAATATCTACAGATTTTTTATTCCACAATGTTAAATGAGCATTAATTCCTAATCTGTAAAGTATTGATAACACATAAAATTCAGCAGCTAAATTTGTATTATGTCCTTTTTCGCCCATTTTTATACCTATTTACTTTATATGCCAATTGCAGCTAACTCGTTTTTAGACGAACTGAATGTATAATATTGACCTTTTTATTGTATATTATACGAACTTTATATTATACGAACTTAATGTATAATTAAAATTACTAATGGTCATTTACTAGCTTTAATTTATCAAATTTTATAAAATTTATGCAAGATATTTAGAGAGAACAAAACAGGAATTTAAGTTAAGAAATTAAAGCTTCAAAACTATAAAGTCCTATCTCGGTTGCTTAAGAAACTCTATTTTGATTTTAAAAAATTTAATTTTAAAAAATAGACGAAGAAAATATAAAAACAATTTTTATTAAATAAACAAGACAAAAACTATTCTTCGCAAACAATTAATCTTTACTTAAATGCAATAAAATTTCTCTATCACAAAGTATTGAAAATTCCCGAAAAGATAAATTTAAAATTCACCAAACGAAGTAAAAAGCTTCCAATTGTCTATCAAGAGAAGAAATTAAAAACATCATTGACGTAATCAGAAATCCAAAATATAAATTGATAATTTCTTTGATTTATGACGCCGGCTTAAGAATCAGCGAGGTCGTCAATTTAAAAGTAAAAGATATTTATTTTAATGAGCTAACTATCCATCTGAAAAATACAAAAGGTAAAAAAAGACAGAATTACTATTTCCCCGGAAAAAATTAAAAATGATCTTCAAAACTTAATCGCAGGCTAAAATCCAAACAATTATCTTTTTGAAAGCGAACGAGGTGGAAAGTTAACTGAACGGACAGTTCAAAAAATTTTCGAAAACGCGCCCCGGAAAGCCGGTATCAAAAAAGACGCTGCCTTTCATTCATTAAGGCACAGTTTTACAACGCATTTATTATAGAATGGTGTTGATGTAAGATATGTGCAGGAACTTTTGGGACATCAGAATATCAAAACAACCCAAATTTATACTCAAGTAACAAATCCAAAACTCAAAAATATTAAAAATCCGTTATAATAAATAAATTGTAAGTTTTTTTAAACGATTTATAAAAGATAGTGCAAAAAATTTTGAAAAAACTTTTGGCGAGCGGGCAAAAATTGGAGGGGTTTAAGGGAAGGAAAATTCTTGCCCGCGAACCAATAACAAAATTACTCCGTAATTTTACGTCAGTCAGCATCGGGATTTTGCTGGAAAAAAGTTCTAACATCGTCCCTAGTATACACTACCCCATATTGAATTTGCCGCTAAAGCGAGAAGCGAAACCCCGAGCGAGGCGGTAAATTCAATATGGTGGACCTGACGAGATTCGAACTCGTGACCTCTTGTATGCCATACAAACGCTCTAGCCATCTGAGCTACAGGCCCATTTTAGATTAATAATGAACTGACAGTTAGTATATAAATAATTTATGTTTCAGTAATTTATGTATTAGAAAGTATTGATTAAAAAATTATATACCATCCATCT
>Ga0209101_1000672_pt1 | contig 27621 bp, 21 predicted proteins | sample ConPoolayeCmetaG_FD_185481 | JGI IMG/M metagenome (GOLD analysis project Ga0209101, IMG submission 185481) | Hot spring microbial mat communities from California, USA to study Microbial Dark Matter (Phase II) - Cone Pool mat layer C metaG... ...
CCAAAAACCTACTTAGTCCCGCCATGCGCTACAAGACAAACCAAAAATTCCACATCGCCGAAACGCACCCACTCACCGCTTTCGATATGCACCGTCTCCGTGACACGCTGGTAGCTGTCCGCACTTCGCCGTCGGACAAATACCCCACGCTCACTCATTAAATCTTGAACCTGCATGCCTTCACTGGCACTCACTTTTATCAAGGCATGCGGCGTCGAGATGCTGGCATCATCCAACAACAAATCGTTGGGCTTTAGACTTGATCGGCTGACAAAAAACTTTCCTTCCCTTAACTCAGTAGAAGTGCCGCTGGGATTGGCATAACTTACCAGCCAACCAAAAAGCCTTCCGCTGCCCGCTTCCTCGCGCTTGGCTGCAGCGGCCGGCCGTTCCTTGCTAGCAGGTGCATGCTGCTCGTTGGGCTTACCGTTCTCGCGGCGCGCAGCCTGCGGCTGAGCCTCCCGCTGACGCCGTTCGAAACCCCGCTCCTGGTGACGGCGGTTGAGCTGATCATCGCGGCGTGATGTTACACCCTCTCGTTCTCCATCAGAGATTGCCGTCTCTTCGCGCGGCCGGCCAAAGGACAAACCTCCCGACTTGCCTGAACGACGCATCCCTGATTCGATAATCACGCGCGAACGCCCTTCCCTTACCGACTGAAAACCGCTCTCCGGCTTCCCCGCTTCTCCTTGCAGAGACTTTGCTTCATCCCGGGGAAAAGGCTCTTTCTCGTCAACTACAGCAGCCGACTTTGCCTCAACCGCCGAAAAGTCAGATTCTTTCGTCAAAGAAGCGGGTTGCCCGGCCTGGGCCACCCCATCTTCCCGGCCAATGCTCTCCGCCGGGCCAGCACTGACACCGCCCTCGGCGGCTATCTTTCCTTCATCCTGCTCCTCGACCTCGACTTCCTCAATATAAGCACTCAAAGGATCGACATTGTTGAGCTCACTTTCAGCCGAGTTTTGCCCATCAATAGTCGGTGCCTCAACCTCTCCGCCAGATGTAGCTTCAACTGCTTCTCCCCGTAAACGTTCAACAGCTGAGGACAGCTCATTTTCCGGCTGAGATATGGTACGCTGCCGCACACGACTGGACCTTTCAACAGGCTCCGGCTCCTCGCGTTTTTGCGAGGCGTCCAAAGCAGCTCCACACATGCGGCACCTGGTAGAAACCGCCGGCACAAGGCTGCGGCAGGATGGACAACGCACAAAGGTAAGCTCAGTACTGTCGGTAGACATTTTCACACTCCTTTAACAAATCAACCCTAAATCCTCTGTAACCCCCTTCTCAAAAAAAGCTGTCTATTGCGAGTGCTGTCCAGCAACAATGTTTCTGGACATGTACTACCCTAACACCGGCAGCAACAAACTAATGAGCACTCCAACGACCATGGCCGACACAATAAAAATAAAAATCATAAAAGCCCGCGCTGAAAGACTTAGGCTCCGATAAAACTCCAAGAACTGCCCTACACTCTCAACATATAACTTGGCCACACCGCGCTCAGCCCGATTCAGCCGTGGATTCACCCAGCGCAAGGAGGCAGAACTAGGGGCTGTGCTACGCTCAAGGCGGGGTGGCCCCGGAACTGCTTTGGAAAAAGCCCATTGCGAGCCAAGTGCTGCTGTAAACTCCTTCTCCTGGGCCTCATTGAAACAAATCGCCACCGTCACTCCGCCGCCAAAGTCCAAGACCCGCGGAGTATCGCCGACGTTCAGCACATCACCACGCTTCAGGACCCCTCCATCGTAAGCCGTGCCGTTTGTACTCGAGTCGGTAACCTTAAGACTGCCGGTAATGGAGAATTCCACCGAACAATGCCGCCTGGAAACGTGCGGCGCCCCCAACCACATATCACAGCCCGGATCGCGACCAATGGTCAAGGTGGCGCCAGGCGGAATGACAACACGTGCTGGGCGGGCGACCTCAGAAACCGACACTAAGACGGGATACTTACGCTCCACAACAGCGGCCCTACCGACTACCGCCCCCTGAATTTTGACGGCCTGTTCAATCTGATCTTCAGAAACCACCCCTACAATAGTGACCTCCCGACCAAGTGTGACCGGTGTGCCCGGAGGCATGTTGACCCGTCCGGAAATTTGTTGCTGATTAACGTAGGTTCCGTTAGTAGACCCTAAATCTTCAATCCAGAACTCGCCGGACTCATAACCCAGTCGGGCATGCCGGGCTGAAATCTCCGCTGAATCAAGCCGCAACGCACAATACTTCGAACGCCCTATAAATATGGGTTGATCCGGCACAAAGGAGATAACCATGGGCGGATTGCCGCGTACCACCACCGCCGGAAAAAGCGGTCCGGCGGAGGAGCAAACCCGCCGTATCACCCGTACACCCGCTCGATCGGGTGGTTCGTTCTCCTTGAGCAACAAATCAAAATCCAACGCAGTCACGTAAAACTTTATTTTGCCCAAATCTATGGCGGCCTCCCCTTCGTACGAGCCCTCCAGCATACTGGGTATCTGAAGGTTTTCTTGCACAGCCACCGGCTTACAACGGAAACGCCGGCCTAGTTCTCTGACCAGGCGCAACTGAAAGTTGAGTTCCTTCATGTCTTCCACCACAACGTGAGCGTAATCCGAGGCACCGATTAGAGCTTGGGGCCGACGGATGAAGATCATCTCAGGCTGGGATATCCCATCACGGAATGTAATCTCTAAGGCATACATAAGCGCTTAAAGCCTTGGAAATAGTAGCCGGTCTAAAAAACTTTCCCTCGAAGTCAGTTCATCCTATTACAGAAACGGCAGTAGGCTAAAGAAATGCTGCAAAGCCTCATTAGGGCACGAACTAAAACGAGCCGACACTTTTCGGCACCCGCATAAAACAAGACCTCTGAACCATAACTTAAGAGTCGAAAGAAGCAAAATGAGATGCCAAAATTGTACAAGATTTTAGCGCCCTACAGCCTGTTTGAGGTTTGACCGGCGAGACATTGCAGCGTAGAGGGCAGTGCCTTGCTTTTAGCGTAAGCGCTTATAGTCGCAGAATCTTTTTGGAGAGCAGATGCTTTCAAACCTCGGCTCAAGTCCGTCTAAGGTCCAACGTCTAACGAATTCACGCCTACAAATTTCGTTAGACCTTGGACGTGAAGGTCGCCGCACATAGCAAATGAATGGTCACAATAAGGAACTCAGGGGGATTAAAGTGCTCAAAGGGCGCGCTCTCTAGAAGAAATTACAGGTAGAACCCGGTTTGGCGGCCGCACTGCTAAGGAACCGTTTGCCTGACTTTAGAAGGGTAGACCTCGGCACGTTCGGCCAAGCCGCCTAGCAAGCACGGTTCTCCGGCTCACGGGAGTTATCAGAAAAAAACTCTTGAGCCACGCTTGGTTCCGCTTCTAATTCTATCCTAGGTATTGTATTTTAGCGGCAACATCAAACATTTAACAGCGCCCTGGATTAAAGGTTGTATCTTTCGCCCGGTTTGCTTCATCATCAATGAAAATGCTTTACCTCGCCAACCCCTTATTGAGGCTTAAACGACCATGGCAGCCAAGAAAATCTTAATCATTGACGACGACGTAACAGCCCTTGATATAGTTGACTTCCTTTTTGAGGATCACGGCTTTGAAGTGATCCGCCGCGCTGATGGTATCTCTGCCCTGGAGTGCATTGAACGTGAAGCGCCGGATATCGTGCTTATAGATCTAATGATGCCAAAAATGAATGGTCAAGAATGCATCCGGCAAATCCGTCATAAAGGTTTAAAGTTACCCATAGTGGCTTTTACAGCCGTAGACGATCCAGAGGTCCATCGTGAAGCCATGGAAGCTGGCGGCAATTTGGTGCTCACCAAACCATGTAAGCCGACGGTGCTGGTAAAACATATTGAGCAACTCTTAGCTCAGTAAATACATCAGCTGTCCGTCAAAGGCCAGAAGCGGCCTAACTAAAATATGTATGAAACCACTTCTAATGCTTAATCTCAAAACGCAAGACCACCTTGCCCACAATCAGTTCATCACCGTCGTTCAGCACTTGGGGACCATCTTCCGGCGCAATCCGCCGACGATTAAGAAACGTGCCATTAAGGCTGCCAAGATCCTGAACTGTAGCTTGATTGATATGCCGTTCCACCAGGGCATGCTTGCGGGAAACCATGGCATCCGCGTCCTCGGTTTCAAGATCGATATCCGGAAAAGCCCCTTGCTCGGCATCCCACCTTCCAATCAGATTGCTTCCCTCCCTAATAGCAAACGCTTTCTCTATGGTACCGGCTTTAACCAAACATAATTGCATCGGAATCAGTTTGACCTCTTCCACATTCTCCCCCCATGACTCCTGGCTCTCTAAGCCATTGTACCGCATTAATATCACAGCCTATAAACTGATGGACAAGCTCGTAAATTAAGCACTTACAGGTTGCTATTTAGACTTCGGCCATAACTTAGCGAAATAACATATAATTTACCCCCGGTCAAAAGCCTACTAAATAACTCTGCAAGGTGTCGGCGGTCAGTTTCTGCTTTCCGCAAAAAAACTATTTGTCACAGCCACTTCCACACTCAACGAATAACCTGGAAAGATCCGCAAAAATCATATAACCTCAGTTTACCTTTGTACTTATACATTTACGAGAGAGTGTTAAAATAGCAATCCAGAATTGGAATAATATTCTATTTTCTTTCTCCGGCACTCACTCTCTGGAAACCAGCCCCAGGACTATGATAATCTTAATTTTTGATAAGAAATTAGCGGGCGGGGATTTTAACCCCAAGCCCCCTATAAGTACATGATATTAAGACAAGTTTAAGTTTGAGCCCTGACCCAGGACGCAGATTTCTCGATGAACTTACGGCTATTTTCGATATGATAATTACCGAAACAGTTAGCCCTTGAGAGAATTTGGAAATTTCGTTCCTGACCTCCTGGTATTCAGGGCTCTTTTTTTCCGTTCAACTGCAACCAGTGCGTGCGTAGATGGTTTTGGATTCGCGGCATCAACAGGTTATGGCAATACAGACTGAGCCAATGTTCAACCAGTCCCAGCATTGTTATTTGCCGCAGGAGGACTCATGATCTTTTCTGAGCAGCGGCTCGAGTTTACTCCTTCCGGGAAGAACAGCTTAAGTCTTCGTCGACCAAGACGAAGCCACTTTTTTGAACCTCGTTCCAACCTGTCCCGCGACATTAAATCAAAAACAGTTCGGCTGGTTAAACCCACGAGGCGAACCATATGGATCGGCGAATGCTTATCAACGCGGTACACCCCGAGGAGTGCCGCATCGCTATCATTGAAAACCACACCCTGCTTGAACTTGAAATTGAATCCAATTTCGGCCGGAAGCTGAAGGGCAACATCTATCGGGCCCGCATATCAAGAATAGAACCCAGCTTGCAGGCTGCCTTTTTGGATATCGGCACTCAACGCAACGGCTTTTTGCAGATCAATGATATTCACCCCGCCTATTTTAAAAACCACGGCCGCCCACAACATGGAGAGAACGGCAAGGCGCGTATCCAAGACGTTCTTGAGCCGGGACAGGAATTAATTGTCCAGGTCGTCAAGGAAGAACGGGAGCTTAAAGGCGCCACTCTGACCACTTACTTAGCATTGCCCGGCCGCTACGTCGTTTTAATGCCAGGCAGCGAACGTGGTGGAATCTCCCGTAGGATCATAGATGGCGAGCAGCGTAAACGCCTTAAGAGCTTGGCACGTGAACTGGAGATCCCGGCCGGCATCGGGCTCATTATCCGTACGGCCGGTCTTGATCGCTCGCTTAGTGAACTGTCCCGCGATTTAGCGCTTCAGCTCAAAGTTTGGGAGCGCATCGTGACTGAAGCGCAAACCGCCGTCAGTCCCACGATTCTTTACGAAGAAAGCGATCTAGCTACCAGAGTCATTCGCGATTATTTTACTCCCGAAGTGCGCGAGATTCTAATCGATGATAGCAAGACTTTTGAGCGAGTGCGTGAATTCGTCGGTCAGGTAATGCCTCGCTACCGCTCACGTGTCAGATTGTATACCGGTGAACAGCCTCTCTTTTCCCATTTCGACATTGAAGACCAGGTTAACGACACATTAAAGTCGGAAGTAAAACTAAAATCGGGCGGCGCAATAATAATCGAGGCGCTGGAGGCTCTAGTAGCAATCGATGTCAACTCCGGGAAAGCTACCTCAGGCGGCGATATTGAAGAGACGGCTTACCGCACCAACTTGGAGGCAGCCGATGAGATAGCCCGTCAGTTGAGACTGCGCGACCTGGGCGGGTTAATCGTCATCGACTTTATCGACATGACAGACCGCCGCCACAAGGCCGCCTTAGAACGCCGGCTGCGCGAAGCCGTCAAACTCGACAAAGCGCGCATAGAGATTGGACGCCTCTCTCGTTTCGGTCTTTTGGAAATGTCCCGACAGCGCTTGCGCGCCTCTTTAAGCAGCCAAAGCCAGCTTAAATGCCCGCACTGCCAAGGCAACGGCGTAATCCGCAACCCCGAACTAGTGGCTCTGGAAGTACTGCGCAAGGTTCAGGCCGCGGTTGTGGCAGGACATGTAGCCATAGTAAAGGCCAGAGTCCCGCCGGCGGTGGCCATGTTCATCCTCAACAAGAAAAAGGCCGAATTGGTCGGATTGGAATCGGCGCACGCCGCCCAGATCTATGTATTGGCGGACGGCCGGCTGAGTCCCGACGAATATGAAGTTGAAATCGAGGCCGTCAAGAGCCAGGCGGATTGCAAAACAGGCAGTCAACCCGTCTCACCGACCATTGTCGGCGCTTCCAGCCCGGCCGCTCATGACAGAGACGAAACCGAAAATCCCGGCCGTCATTTGCGTCAAGCCATCAGCACCTTAACTGATGAGCCATCGAAAGCCCCGCGGCTGACGGCTGAGATGGAAAATGACGAAGAAGCCAACGAAAAACTTGAAAACGGAGGACCTTCCGCCCCGGCAATCAACCTGACGGCAGCCGCCAAGCAGGAACCAGAACCGGACCGGTCCTGACGGCAAGCGCTTCTCTGCTGAATGAGTTCCATTTGAGCACCGGCGGCGGTCAACCGCTACATTATTTAATACATTGTGAGAAAACCATCCCTCTGTTAGTCTCGTGACAGAGGAGGAGTCGTGAAATCAACCACACAACCAGCCGAAATAATCTCTTCAGCCGTCATGCCGACGCTCGAAAATCCGGGCGGAGGAATTTCTCCCGAGACGCTCCTGCGCTCCGAGCCCCAGGTCAAAGTTAATTGCGATTTGCAACGCCTGGCGCGCTTCGGGGCCAACATTTCGGATGCCCACAGCTGCTTCATATTCTTGCCGGCCGAACTGCTGACTACTCTTACCTGCACACCAAAGTTGAATGAAGGTGCTGATAGCTCCACGTTGGTGCTGGCTGGTTATCACTCCTTAAGCTCCAGTGTGATAGTTGATTGCCGCCTGCCGCGCGGCGCCGGCTTAATCGGCTGGGTGGCTAAACACAACCGCTCCATCCACGTCTCGCCATTCGAGCTTGATAGCCGCACACTTGGTATATACAGCAGCGACCAACAACTGAAGAGTTTCGTTGGAGTTCCCGTGGCTCTGGACCACGGCCGCACCACGGCATGCGCCGGCGTGATTGCCTGTGACAGCAAAAAATCCTTCGCTTTTTCCAAACTGCAAATCAAACTTTTAGAGGACTTGGCGGCGGAAATCTCGAACACCGTCCAATTGTTACTGCTTTACGGTTGGCAGGGTCAGGTTGATGTAGCTTGGCAGACATTTTTAAGACGCGCTGAAGAATTAGCACTGGCACTGGGAAATACTGCAGTTGAAATTTTGCGGATTAGGTTGGCTAACTTTGAAGCATTGGAAAGCAGCTTAGGCACTTCAGCCGCACTTGCTTTAGCTGAGCAGTTGTTTCGCCTGTTGCAGCAAGCTTTACCGCCTCATTTTCCGCTGGTACGTTTAATCAGCGGCGACATCATTATTTGCCTCGATAACATGATGACCTCTTTTTATGAAAACAAAATCCGCGCACTGTGTGAACGTATCGGCATGCCGGACCGCAATCCAGTGTTGGAGTTTATTAAAACGCCATCCCGCAATAGAAAGCGAAAAATCATGAGCATCGAGGCGCTGGTGGCAGAGACAGCAAGGCCTGGCCAGAGCACCACACAGCGCTTTGCCAAGTTCGAAGAGGGCATGGAGTATGAACACCACCGGGCTTAGCGTTCCGCTGGTCTTTGGAGGGGAGCTCCCTTCCTTCCATAAATTAGTAAGCATCATCAAACCAGCCGACTTAGCAATGGATCTCGGCACCGCCAACACTTTGATTTACATGAAGCACCGAGGGATTATCCTCAACGAACCTTCAGTTGTAGCGGTTGATGAAACCACCTCCCGGCCTGTAGCTGTCGGCAATGCCGCCAAGAAAATGTTTGGCAAGACTTCCCAGGCCATCCGCTGTGTGCGACCAATGAAAGACGGCGTAATAGCCGACTTCGACATGACTACTTTAATGATCCGCTATATGCTGGCACAAGCCCAACGCCGGTGGTCGCTGGCTAAGCCGCGGCTGGTAATAGGCGTGCCGCCCGAGATAACCCAGGTTGAAAAACGAGCGGTAATTGATGCGGCGCTATGTTCCGGTGTACGCGATGTTTTGCTGGTCGAGGAGCCGATGGCGGCTGCTTTGGGGCTGGGACTGCCGATTGACAAAGCTGTGGGCAATATGCTGGTGGACATCGGAGGCGGAACGACCGATGTGGCAATCATCAGCATGAATGCCACCCTGTATTCACACTCCATCCGCGTTGCAGGCGACGAAATGGATGAAGCCATCCAACGGCATATCAAGCGGTTGTTTGGCCTGCAAATTGGAATCTTTGAGGCCGAGCGTATTAAACTTATCATCGGCTCGGCGCTGCCCTTCGGCCGTCCGCGTAGCACTTGCGTGTACGGCCGTGACATTACCACGGGCTGTCCACGGCAAATTGAGGTCAGCGATGATTGCATACGCGAGTCACTGCATGAGCCGATAGCCGCCATCATTTCCTCAGTGACCGCCGCCCTGGAGCAAACCAGTCCCGAGATTGCACATGATATCATGGCACGCGGCATTTACCTGGCGGGCGGAGGAGCGCTGCTCAAAGGACTTTCCGAGCGCCTTCAGCGGGAGACCGGCATAACGTTCCATCGCGCCCTCGATCCTCTAAGTTGCGTGGTGCGCGGGGTGGGCCAGATAGTAGAGAAGCTGAAGGAACTTAAAGTGCTCTGTATTGCTTAAGGTTCTGCGACGCCAGGCGCCAGATACTCGAAGCGACAAACACCGCAAAGCTTGCCCTGGTCTAACCTTAGTGCACGAGCTTATAAGTTTTGTCTATCTCTATAGCCCCTTACACGGCCTATGAAGAGCACGAATATCAGGCCTCCAATCAGAACAGTTGCCAAAGTCAAACGGCCTACTCCTTCTATTTTGAAGGCTGTGCCAGGAAGGCCGGCCAGATTAATGACCAGTACACGGAAAAAGTTCAGCATGGCGCCTATGGCCTTCAGGCCGTAATGCAAACCAGGTAACGGTAAGAAAGACAGAGCCGTAGCGGCAAAAGCGCCTTGGCAGCCGATGAAGGAAGCCAGCGGAACCAGCACTGGATTTAAAACAAATCCAGCCAAGGCCAGACGCCTGAACCAAAAGATCAAAACCAGTGAAGTGCAAAGCGAGGCGCATAAACAGCTCTTCAAATAAGTCCACACTGCTCTTCGGCGGCCGGCCCCTAAACCCAACCAAATCCCAAAAAGGGCTCCATAAGTAAGCTGAGTACTAGGCTCCAAGTAAGAGCCCGGCCAAAGCCAAGCCAGCATGACAAAAGAAGCCGCCAAACAAGCCAATACATTATGGTTACGCTCGAGCAAACCAGCGGCCACCACGAAGAGCAAGGCCAATACAGCGCGCAGACTGGAAGCCTCAACCCCCGCTAACGCCACAAACAGCGTAGCAACCACCAAAGCACACACGCGGCAAAGCATGTCCACCGGCAGTACCAAATACAGTCCCGGCATGCGCAGCAGACAGAAGCGCAGCAACAGGCAGACAGTGTAATACACCAGAGTCACCTGGCATCCAGAAAGCACCAGTAGATGGGCCAACCCCGTGTCTTTGAAGGCCTTTTCGCTTCTCGTGCTAAGCCCGTCCCGACGGCCGAATGCCATCGCCAATACCAACCCAGAACGCTCGTTATCGCCAAGAACACCTATGACCTGTTTAAAAAGCGTTGTGCGCGCACGGGCAAGAAAAGGCTCTCCATTTGAGAACGGCCGGCTGGCATATTGGACGCGGCATTCAAGCTTGTAACCGTGCCGTATTAATGTGTTCTCCCTGGCCAAGGGGTCAACACTATAGGCCAACGGAGTAAACTTGGCTTTCAACGACAGCAGGGAGCCCAGCTTTACCTGCCTTAGGTTTTTCCAGGGAAGATGCACAGCCCGGCAAAGCGCCAAGGGTTGTGTCTTGGGCGGGAAAGAAGCTATTTCAACCACGCCTTTTCGCCAGGAAATCCGTCCGAGAATCTTGATTGGCATTTCCAATTGGCCTTCTTTTCGAAAGCGCGCCGGGCCGGACACCTGCCCGAGATAGGATTCAGAGACCGACAAAGCCGGAGCATGACCCCGTCCCAGCACGGACAACATGGAAAGAAAGCCGGGCAAAAGACCGCTTAAAGCAATCAGCAATGTTTGGCGTAAACGGGGTCCAAGGCAAAGCGCGGCAAATAACCATAGAGCTAGAACTATTAAGCCGGCTGACCCGAGCAGATGACTTAACAGTTGCCCCAAGATCAGTCCTGGAATAAAAAAGACAAGCGGATACTCCGAACGGAGTCTCGCTAAAAACTTTGATCGGCCTGCACTAAAGGACATGAACTTAATCAGATGAGTGATTGGCTGTATTATTCGGCGAAAAAGCTGGGAAGTTTCTTAGTACTCCTAAGCTTTTTACTTGGTACAGAGGGCTGCCTTAAATCCAGGCTGCAAAACCAGACAGCTCCACTAATCTTTACGCAGCAATTAATTCATAACTACGGCTCCATAAGCGGCCCCCCATTTGACGAGTACGTCTCTTACCTGACGCGCCGCCTGACCGCCGCATTCCCCGCCTCCCCGCCGCTCTCAGTGCTATTAATCAACACGCCTCACGTTTACGCCGCTTCCTTGAGTAATGGTACTGTCATATTGTCAAAGGGCTTAATTCTAAAACTCGGCAACGAAGCCGAATTGGCTTTTATTGTAGCTCATGAACTCTCTCATTTGCGCCATCTTCGCCAAGGGTTAGAAAAAACGTCTGCCGACAACCGTCCGCACTTTTTGCGACCATCTGCAGAGGAGGAGCTGGCCGCCGACCGGGAGGCCCTGGGAATTATAGCCCTGGCAGGTTACGACCCACGCGCGGCGCTGGCCGCCCTTAACAAAACACATCAACTAGAGTTAGACTCCAAATTACCCGGCGCAACTTCCATGTGCAAATCCTCCCCAGACTACCCGGCGCTTGAGGAGCGGATCAGGGCGGCGCTTCAATATATTCAAGCCTCAAACTGGCGACCGCCTGGCATAACCGACCGCAGAGATTTTCAAAAATTGAAGGAGGCACTAAGGAAACTCTCCTAAGTACCTGGCATAGCGAGCCGGGCCAGCACTTTGCGTGCCAACTTTAAAGGCATGCGACCGGCCCGCGCCAGTTCCTGCGCGCTCCTTTCCCGCATGCTTTCTATGGTTCCATAAGCCGCCAAAAGCCTTTTCCGCCTCTCGGGCCCGAGCCCGGAAATCTCAGCCAAGACGGATCCTAAGACCCTGGCCGACCGCCGTTGGCGATGAAAAGAGATTACATATCGGTGTACTTCATCACGCATGCGTTGCAGCAAATGGGTGGTAGCCTGCGTCGGCTCAAGACAAATCGGCTCAGCCGCACCTTCACGGTAGATACGTTCAGGTTTTATGCTCAAAAGATCCTCTTCTTGACCGGCCCAGCGCTTTCTCCTTGCCGCCTTCATCTTGGCCAAGGCCGCAATTTCGACATTACACTTGAGCCCTTCCCGGGCCTCAAGCGCTTTAGCCAGCTGCCCCGGCCCGCCGTCTATAATCATCAAATCCGGCAGATCACCTTCCGCGATACCCCGTCTTAAGCGCCGCTGCACCACTTCATATACGGCGGCAAAGTCATCTGCTTTATCCTGAAATGAAATTATGTATTTCTTGTAGGACTGCTTTTCCGGCTTGCCGTCATAAAACACCGCTACGGCTCCAACAATATCCGAGCCCTGTAAATTTGATATATCAACCAACTCCACACGCCGCGGTACCTGTTTAAGCATCAAGGTACGCGCTAATTCTTTAAGCGTCACCGAGGCTTGTATTTCAGCATCAAAACAGACCTTAAATTGCTCGCGGGCATTTAGTTGAGCCAAACCTAGCAAGCGATGCTTGACGCCACGCTGAGGGGCGCTGATAACTACACTTGCCTGGCGTCTTTCCGCCAACACATCCCTTATTAAAGCTAAGTTTTCAAATTCCTGCGGGACGATAATCTCTTGCGGGATCTCCCTTCCGCCTTCATAAAACTGGCTGACGGCCTCCTCCAGCACCTCGGCATCAGGAACCTGAATATCCAAAAAGGAGTAATTAACGCTGTCTGAAACATGGCCGAAACGCACCCGCAATACCGACAGCGTCGCTAGACTCCCTTCGCGATAAAGACCGAATACATCACGGTGTTCACCACCGCTTGACATAAGCGCCCGACCGCTTCTGGCGTTTTCCAGAATGCGAATCCGATCCCGCAAAAAAGCAGCTTCTTCAAAACGTAATTCCTTGGAGGCCTGCTCCATCCGCCCGCTTAATTCTTTAATAAGCCAAGCACTCTTGCCTTCCAGAAGAGCGACAGCCTGTTTAACCAACTCCAGGTAATCTTCCCGCCGCACCGGGAGACAACATGGTCCAAGACAACGCCTGATTTGATACTCAAGACAGGGCCGCTGGCGATTATAAAAGACGGTATCGCTGCAACTGCGTAGCGGCACCACCCGCTTTATGATTTCAAGCAAAGACTTAAGTTCGTAGCTGAATGTGTAGGGCCCAAAATAAAGGGCCCCGTCTTGTTGAACGTCCCTGACAAGCTCTAAGCGCGGCCAAGGCTGGTTCTTATCAATACGGATACTTAAATAAGCCTTGTCGTCTTTAAGCCGAATATTATAGCGCGGTTTATATTTGGTAATTAGATCTCGCTCCAACACAAACGCTTCGTTTTCGCTGCTGGTGACAATGGTGTCGATTTGCTTGACTTTCTTAAGCAGAAACTCGATTTGCACCCGGCCGTCCCCGCCCATAAAATAGCTCTTAACCCTGGCGCGTAAATTCTTAGCTTTGCCCACATAAATCACCGTCCCGGCGTCATCTTTCATAAGATACACACCCGGCCGGGTAGAAAAGCTTGCAGCCCGTTTCAGCAAAGGCTCAAAACCGGCGCGCTGGTTTTCCAAAGCCCTGCTCCTCATATCTTAAGCAGACCTTGTTGAATGGTTTTAATAGCGTCTCTAAGCATGGCGGCCTGTTCAAATTCATGCCGGGCGGCCGCAGCCAACATATCACTCTTAAGCCTTTCTACAAGTTTAAGCTGCTCCCTAGGATCTTTTGGGATCTCAGTAAATTGACCGGCCAATGAATAATCCAGCAACCCTTCCAGCTCATATTCGCTTAAAAGCCTCATATCGGCGCCCGGCCGCGCCGAAGTCGGCACAATATGGTGCTTTTCGTTAAAAGCCCGCTGAATGCTTCGCCTCCTTTCGGTTTCGGCCACCGCTATGCGGATAGAATCGGTTATCACATCAGCATACAGTATAGCCCGGCCCCTCACATTTCTAGCCGCCCGTCCCATGGTCTGGATAAGCGAGCGGGCTGAACGTAGAAAACCCTCCTTATCAGCATCCAAGATGGCCACCAGGCTTACTTCCACTAGATCCAAGCCTTCGCGCAGCAGATTAATGCCGATTAACACGTCGAACTCCCCTTTCCTTAAAGCTCTCAGTATTTCAACCCGCTCCAGGGCGTTGATATCTGAATGCAAATAACGGCTTTTCACGCCGATTTCCCGCAAATAGTCTGACAAATTCTCAGCCATGCGCTTGGTAAGCGTGGTCACTAAGACCCGATCGCCTTGCGCAACTGTGCTCTTGATTTCGCCCAGTAAATCGTCAACTTGATACCTAGCCGGCCGCACCTGCACCTCGGGATCCAAAACGCCTGTCGGACGGTTGAGCAGTTCAATTACCCGCCCCTGGCTACGAGAAATCTCTTCCTCTCCGGGGGTGGCGGAAACAAAGATGGTTTGTCCAGTACGCTCCCAGAACTCAGCTATACTAAGCGGCCGGTTGTCCAGGGCTGAGGGCAGGCGGAAACCATACTCCACCAAAGTCTTTTTACGGGATTGGTCGCCGCGGTACATCCCGCCGAGCTGCGGCAATGTAACATGACTTTCATCGATGACCAGCAAAAAATCATGCGGAAAATAATCAAGCAGGGTGGTGGGGGCGCTGCCCGCCGGCCTCCCGGCCAGGTGTCGGCTGTAGTTTTCAATCCCCGGACAAAAACCAATCTCCTGCAAAAGTTCCAAGTCATAAAGCGTACGGCTTTCGAGCCGCTGGGCCTCCAAGAGCTGTCCGGCCTGCTTAAGTTCAATGAGCCTGGCTTCCAATTCAGCGCGAATGCTTTTTATAGCGCGTTGCAAAGCTTCACGGCTGGTTACGTAATGACTGACTGGGTAAACAGCGCAAGCTGAAAGGCGCCGTGTGGTTTTACCCGAAAGGGCATCTATTTCGCGGATTTCCTCGATCGCATCGCCAAAAAAAACCAGGCGCACGGCTTTTTGATCTTCGTCTGAGGGGAAAATATCAATCGTATCACCCCGCACTCTAAAGGAACCGCGCACAAAATTCATATCAGCGCGCGTGTATTGCATGGCCACTAATCTATGCAAAACATCTTCCAGCGCCAGCACATCCCCCTGCTCGGCATAAAACATCATACTGAAATAATCCTCCGGCGCCCCCAGGCCGTAAATGCAGCTTACGCTGGCTACAATGATTGTGTCTCTTCCTTCAAGCAAGGCCTTGGTGGCGCTGTGACGCATTTTGTCTATTTCTTCGTTAATCGCGGCATCTTTTTCAATATAAGTATCACTGGCCGGAAGATAGGCCTCCGGCTGGTAATAATCATAGTAACTCACAAAAAAACGCACTCTGTTTTCTGGAAAGAATGCCCTGAATTCAGCATACAGCTGGGCTGCTAAGGTCTTATTGGGAGCAATCACTAAAGTCGGGCGCTCGGCCAAGGCGATTACATTAGCAATTGTAAAAGTTTTTCCCGAGCCGGTGACACCTAACAAGGTCTGATACTTGACACCGGCTTTCAGATTTTGCTGCAGAGCTTCGATGGCCGGGCCCTGGTCGCCGCGTGGCTCATACGACGATACAAGTTTAAAAGGAACATCGGCAGATGGTTGTCGGTTTGGGCGGCCCATAAAAAAGATAGTAGCAGACAACAGGGCCTTGGAAAAACAAACCTTTCCGGCCGCCGCTAATAAAAAGCTTCTATGACCGGTTGCTTTTCCGCTGCTCGGCGGCTCTAATACGCTCCTTCGCTGTTTCCAGCGCCACAACTTCAGGAAATTTACCGCGTCTTTTTGATTCATCTAATATCCGGCCGGTAGTCTGGTAAATGGCGGCAACTTTTTCACTGACCCAAGATTCTTTCCAGCCGCCCGCAACATATTCCCCGGCCACGCAGATTACTCCGCCCGAGTTCACCACAAAATCGGGGCAATACAAAATCTGTTTTCTCTCCAGCGCTTCATACAGCGAGGAATCGGCCAACTGATTATTGGCGGCGCCGGCAATTACCTTGCATTTTAACCTGCCAATCGTGTCCTTATTTACCACTTGCCCCGCCGCACACGGAGCATAAACATCACATTCAACATCATAGATCGCATCAGGACTTACAACCTGGGCTGGAAATTGTGCCAATGCGCTCTTTAAGGTGGCTTCCACAGTATCACAAATTGTGACCTCACAACCCGCCTCCTTAAGAAGCTTCAACAGATATAAGCCCACGTGCCCGACTCCCTGCAGCGCAACACGCTTTCCTCTAAGCTCGGCGCTGGCAAACTTTCTCTCACAGGCAGCCCGCATGGCCTGGAACACCCCTCTAGCGGTCCAGGGCGATGGATCCCCCCCGCCGCCGTGTTCTTGAGAAAAACCGGCCGCATACTTGGTGACCTCCCGGATAGTCATTACATCTTGAACGCTGGTTCCCATATCTTCGGCTGTAATGTAGCGGCCGCCCAGCATATCAACGCAACGCCCAAACTGCAAAAACAATTCACGGCGTCCTTCCTGCATGTGGGGGTCGCCGATAATACAAGCCTTGCCTCCACCCAAATCAAGTCCCGCTATGGAACTCTTATACGTCATTCCCTCCGAAAGCCGCAGCGCATCATCCAAGGCTTTAGCCTCGTCGCTATAGAGACGCATCCGGCAACCACCCAAAGCCGGCCCAAGAACAGTACTATGGACAGCTACGATGGCTTTTAAACCGACATGTGGATATGAAAAGAAAACCACCTGCTCATGACCGCGCTCTCCAACCTGAGAAAATAAGCTCATACGCTAACACCTGCTAATACACGCCGACCTTAGGCGCAGTATGGTGCCCTGGGGGAGAGTTGAACTCCCACACCCTTGCGGATACATGACCCTGAATCATGCCTGTCTACCAATTCCAGCACCAGGGCATTCTCTCTTTACTACTACCCGGCCGACCCAGGGCTGGCCGTGGCCGCCCTCAAAGGGAAAACTGGTAGCGGGGGCAGGATTTGAACCTGCGACCTCCGGGTTATGAGCCCGACGAGCTACCGGACTGCTCTACCCCGCGATAAAAGGTACCCTAAGGATGCTACTAACAATTGCATGGCGGCGCCAATCTATACTCCGCACCACACTTGCCCATCCTAAAAAGCCTGTGAAGCTCTCTAAATACCAATGACGTCAATGATTTATAACGAGGCCACGATTTTAAGTCAAGCCGTGTGCGCCCTTAATATTAGGGGCCCCCAATAAAAGTCGTCCCGAATAATCACGTTATTGTCACCTTAAATCGAAGCTGTCGGCTGCACCATAAAACAGCCGCTCCAACGGCAGAATTCGGGCCGCTGCCGGATGCCGTCCCCTAAAATTTACGCCGCCGCCGCCGCCGAAATCCGGGCCTTGAAGCGGCGGTATTCCCGCTCACTAAGCCGCCGAATCTGTCCAGGCTTAAGACTTCCCAAACGAAACGGCCCATGCGAAAGGCGCATCAAATGCTGCACCGGGTAAGCTAATCTCTCCATTAACCTTCGTACTATACGGTTACGCCCTTCTTTGATTGCAACTCGCAGTGTACTTGTTTCTTCATTCCGGCATATTAGATTTACGCGGGCGCGCACTAGTCCGTCTTCAAGCCTCACCCCCCGCTCAATGCGCCACAATACTCTATCCGCCACCCGGCCTTTAACAACCACCTCATAGACGCGTTCAAAGCCATAACGTGGATGCAGCAAGACCTCAGCTAATTCTCCATCATTGGTAAGAACCATCAACCCGCATGAATCATAATCAAGACGCCCGACCGGAAAGTAGGAGCGATAGTGAGTAGTAATATAGTCGGCAATTGTACGCCGCCCTTGTGGATCGGAGAGGGTCGAAACGACTCCCACCGGCTTATTAAGCAAAATAACTCCCTTGGGACGGGGTTTAACAGCCCGTTTACCTGCCTGAACTTCATCGCGCTCTGGATCGATACGGCTGCCAAGCTCAGTGATTACTCTCCCGTTGACCTTAACTGCTCCTGCCCGAATCAGCTCTTCCGCTTTCCGCCTGGAAGCCACGCCGCATTGCGATAAATATTTCTGCAGCCGCACGCCTGCCATTTTTGCCGGTTTAGGGCTTCAAACAGCGTCTGCTCTCACGTCCGGTGGTGATGTGCCGATGGTTTCATCCGGCTCGACCTCCCCTGGATCCCGGCTTACTTCATTCAAGTCGCGTAAGGTGGGAAGTTCCGCCAAAGAATTTAAGCCAAACAACTTCAAAAACTCCTCGGTGGTGCCGTATAACGCCGGTTGGCCGACACCACCTTGATGACCGACAATCCTTATTAAGCCGCGCTCAATTAAAGTTTTTAAGGTCGGGGTTACATCAACCCCCCGTATTTTTTCAATGTCACTTCGCACTATCGGCTGGCGATAAGCGATAATAGCCAGAGTCTCCATGGCGGCATTGGTTAGACGCCGGGGGCGCTCTGCCTTAAGCGAGCGCAGATACAAAGCAAATTGCGGCTTGGTCCGGAACTGATATTTCCCGGCCACTTGCACAAGCTCAAAGCCGTTTTCGGGAGCCGAAAACTTGCTTTGAATGACAGCTATAGCTTTCTCCACCTCATTTCTTTCAAGGTTGGCTGCCACACTGAGGCGCTCAATACTGATTGGCTCCCCATTGGCAAAAATCAGGGCTTCTATTAAGGCGACATTCTCGAGCACATCACTTTCTAATGACATAACCACCTAAAGTTGCTTAAGAAACCAAATCCTCCTCTAAAATACGCTAACTGATCAGACCGAAGCTCCAGCTTTCTTTTCTTTTTCAACCGACTGTTCGGTATCGAATTCGGAAGAAAGTTCTAATTCATCTAAATCGTCAGCACCAAAGCCGGAAACCAAGGCCACCGAAATCCGGCCGCCTATGTCTTCCTGCCTAAGCTCAATAACTTGACGCTTACAAAGCTCAAGCAGTGCAACAAAAGAAGCAATTAACGACAAGCGGCTGGGCGGGCTGGGTATCAAGTTTTCAAACTCCACCCAGCTCCCCTGCTTCCTCAAAAAATCAATGATACTTATCATCCGCTCAACCACTGAGACCTGGTCAACGGCAATGCTCAAAACCGCCTGTTCTTGTCCACACCGGTCCAGCATCTTTCTAAAAGCTTGTCCCAAAAGCCATGCGTCGTGCGGCTGGTAACTAATAGGGGGTGCATCCACGCCATCCAGTGTTCCAGGAGAGGCAAAGACATCAAAATTCAGTAGCTGCCTTTGGTTCAGAGCGGCTACGCTGTCCCTGAACAGTTTTGCTTCTCTAAGCTTGCGAAGCAGCTCTTCATGGGGATCCAACAAATTTCCGTCTTCATCTTCAATCAACTCAACCGGCTTATTGAGAAGAACGCAGGATTTGATTGAAAGCAGTGTGGCTGCGATCACCAGATACTCCCCTGCTATGTCCAGATCAAAATGGCGCATTATCTCCACGCACTGAAGATATTGCGAGGCTACCTCGGCCAACGCGACTTTCTCGATGGGAAGCTCCCGTTGCTTAACTAGATGAAGCAAAAGATCGATCGGGCCATTAAAGACCGGCAACCGCACTTCAAAAAAGTGCGAATACTCCGCACCATATGCCGCCGTCGCCATATAAAACGAAAGAGACGAAATTATAAGTCAAACTTTAAAATACTTTAAGTAAGTTACGCTGTCTATACTTGTTTCTTATCGCCTGTCTTTAGCCCTTATGTTTCATGAAGCCCACTTCGCTCGCACTGACATTAAAATAGGCACGTGAACCGGCCATCCTAATTAAGCGAATTTATTGCCACTCTTGAGTCGTTTAGCACACTCGCCGACTAAGGTGGCTTAACGGCACGGAAACCGGCTGCGATAGGCATGAAGCATAATAGCCGCCGCCTGAGAGACATTCAAAGAGGAGATTTTTCCAAAAAGGCTGATGCGGACGTGATAGTCCGCCAGACTTTGGACCAACCGGCTTATCCCCTCTCCTTCAGAACCCATCACCAAGGCGCATTTTGCAGGAAACTCAAACTCTTCAAGTGGCACGGCTTCTAAGCCGGCCTCAGCTGCCACCAGCCAAAAGTTTCTACTCTTAAGTCTGCGTAAGCCTTCGCTTAAATTGGAAAGCTCAAAGCAATTCAGAAGCTCCGACGCCCCGGCGCTGGCCTTTGAAACAGAAGGGCTCAGCGGGGCAGTTCTATTTTTTGACCAAATCACCGCATCCACAGCAAAACATTCCGCGGTCCGCAGAATCGCTCCCAGATTCTGGGGATCTGTAACAGCATCCAATGCCAAAACAATAGCTTGCTCTTTTTCATCAGCGCCTAAATCCTCTAAGTAACTCTTCCAATCCGGTACCACGCGCGGTTCCAAGAGAGCGGCAAAAGACTGATGCGAATAAGAGTTTACCCTCCTTGACAGTTCTTCATGATCAAGAAACTCGACCGGGATCTTATGTTCTTCAAGCGACGCCAATAACTGCGCATAACCTTGTTCCGGACGCCGCCCCTTGTACCTGGCAACCAATACCTGCTTTAAGCGCTGAGGAGCGTGTTTCAGCACTTCTCTTAAGCAGTTCCGCCCGATAACCATGACAGGTAGGCTCTTGTTGTCATTTCCCGGAGGAGGGCCTTGAGAGCCCGAGACAATAGACTTGCCCTTCCTCATCCGACGCCCTGCGCGACGTTTTGTCTTTTGCATAAAGGATTTGGTCTAGTCTAAATATCAAACATGTTTTAGCATTTTTAAAAGACGTTAGTAAAAGCGCTTATTTGACTATGTTTAACTAGTTATCTCATAAGCTGCTAATAGCTGTAACTTTTAGAGCAAAGGTAAATCCTCGCTTTAGTATCGGTAATCTAAAATTCAGGTTTATGAACAGCTCCGCTTCAAGCATAGTCCGCTCAAGTGAATCAATGCAGATGATTGTTCAGTGTCCCTCCTGCCAGACTAAATTCGCTCTTGAGACTTCCGCTTTGGAAGGAATTGAGGAGCCTCGTTTTCATTGTTCGCGCTGCGACCATGTGTTTAGTATGGAGGAAAGTCGGCCGCCTTTTTCAGCTTCAGTGGGAACGCCCCGTGGCGCATACGCCGCTCCAGGGAGCGCTTTCGCTTCGTCACCTTCTCAGCCTACCTCCCCACCGCGCGCAGCTAAGACCCCCTCACGTGCTTTGGAGATTCCAGCAAAACCACCTGAGCCTCTCCACTCAACTCCTCCTCATGAAAGGGTCTATGATGAACTTTCTGTAAGGGACAGCACAAGTTCGCAGATGGAATTTGACTTTGGTGCGCTTGATCGCGCCATAGAAAACAGAATGGCCCTCCCTGCGGACCGTTTCCGCGAGCGAAGTTCGTTTTCCATCCGTAGAGCATTTGAAGAGAAAAAATCGCTACCGGTGTCCTCTGACACTCTGGAGTTCCCTGCGCCCTTCAAAGAAGAAAAAACCAGCGCCGAAGGCGGCGCTGCCATGGAATCCTGTGCTTATGCAAGCCCGACTTCAGAAGCAAGTCTAAACGCCATTGCTTTCCCGGAGGCAGCCATTGATACTTCGGTCATCGCAAGCCCTGCCGGAGATCACCGGCAGCGTTCTTGGCAAGCTCTTATGCTCTTTGCCAGCCCCTTGCTTTTCTTCCTTGCTTTGCTTATGGCGTTCAGCTATCACCTGCGCACTCACCCAACTTCTGCGGCTTGGGTTTCGCAAAGGGTGTTCCCGGCCGCCCCCCGTCCGGCCCCAGTCGGCCTTTACATCAAGAATTCAAACTTTAAGAAGGTGATATTAGACAACGGGGAGACGGTTCATATAGTGACAGGAAAGATTATGAACAGCACCCAGCATAGTTTCAACCAAATTCTCCTTGAGGGAATTTTATTTGATGCCTTGGGCAAGCCGCTTTCCAGGACAAAAGTGGATGCCTCGACCACCCTAGCCAAGACGCGCATCAAGTCGCTTACTCTAGACATGATACGAAATATCCAAAACGGGCGCCCTGACAGAACCTTCCGCTTAAACCCCAATCAAGATCTCGATTTTTCGCTGGCCTTAGGAATTGATAATCTGAGGGAAGAGATTTCACAAGCGCGCTTCTTCACCGTCCGCCTCTATTCAGTCAAATACTGAGCTCGATTTACTTCTCTCGCCCCTCGCTTCTCTCAGCTTCTTCGGGCGAAGTCTCCGCGGACGGTTTAGAAGTGACGTCAATCTCAGAACCTTCGCGGAATGCCTTTCTGAAATTAGTGATAGCCTTTCCTATTCCGGAGCCGAGCTCCGGCAGACGTTTGGTTCCAAAGAGAAGAACAACAATCAATACTATTACTCCGATTTCCAAGGGACTTAATCCAAACATAGTAACGGGACTCTCTTAAGTTCGGCAGCCAAAGTAGCGGCATCCTAAGCGCTAAAAAAACAACCCCTTCATGCCGCCCCTTAGCTTTGCAGTTCAAGTCAAGAATAGCTAATCTCATGCTAAATGGCCATGCTCGCCTATCCAGAGGTCCTGCCGCAACGCTATCTGGCGATTGGTACGGGGGTGTCGCTTTTGGTCCATGCAGTCATTGGAATATCGCTTCTTTACGCCGGTTCTTACGGCGGCGGCCCTTCCAACAAGCTTACTACCATAGTGGTTGACATCGCCTTTGAACCCCCTAAAGGGCGGCCCAGTGAAAGCAACAAATCATCTGCTCTTGAGTTACCGGAACATCAAATTGTAAGCCCGCCTGCGCAGTCTGCAGAGAACAAGCCTAATCCCGACGCACGGTATCTATCCGACCGCGATGCCGTAACCGCTCACGAACAAATTAGGCGCGGCGACGGGGAAGAGGCCGGAGCAAAAATCGGACCCCCCGGCCTCAAGCAAATAGAAGCAAGCAAGCCCAAGCAACCGCAAGAGTTTGCCGTGCTGAGGAAAGAACTTGGGCCGCCGCTTTCTCAATCTAAACCGCTTCGAGAGCTTGTTTTAGACCCAGACACTGTAAGCGACAAGGTCGTGCGGCCCCCTAAGGCGGGCCGCAGTAGGACAAGCACTTTAACCGCCGGCTCTCTTTCAAGTGATGAACTTAGCAGCCCCCCGCAGGTAGAACCTTTTTCACGCGCCGCCGGGAGCGGCGCCCGCATCTTGGGTGTAACGGGCTCGATGGATTTTCTGCCCCATCTTCCGGACGGCGATATCACGCTGCTTAACACCAAAGCCAATGTCTTTGCCGTTTTTGTACGCCGCGTAGCGGTGCAGGTTTTCGCCCAGATCCGCGCCGTCGGCTGGGATATGCTAAGAGCGCATGATATTCTTGGCATCAACCAAGAATGCAGCGTGTCAGCCGTGTTGTCGCCTGGAGGGGAGCTGCTGAAAGTCAAGTTGGAAGGCTCCTCCAGCAGCCCCCGTTTTGATGAGCTTATAATCAACGCCGTGCGCCGCGGAGCCAAAGATCCCAATCCGCCCCCGGCGGCAGCGCTTCAAGATGGGAATATTCATTTCATCTTTAAGGCCCGCTCCTGGGTGCAACTGAGCGGCGACCCGCGAAGCGGCGCCCCTCTGGAAAGACGCTGGCTGATGCTGGCCACCGGTCTGGAGTAAGCAGCTTAGCGTTCGTTAGCGCCTACTCCGGCCTCAAGCGCCTGCCAAATATCACGTTTTGCTTGGCGCTCTAAAATGGTGCGGTCTAAAACGTCGCGCATCTGGAGCAGCCGGTCGTAAATCGGGGCGTTTTCGCGGATATTGCCCGAGCTCCTTAAAGATTTCTCCAAGGCATCCAGGGAGCGGCGATAACATTCAGCAAACTCGAGCGAAGTGGAAGAGCTTTCAACCTTATCGCCCCAACGCGGATGATTTAAGGAATTTAAGAGGCTGGCGAAGAGTTCCGCCGGGCCGTCTTCAGTGTGGCCGCCGTACTTCATGCCCGGGAGAAACTCCCTTTCGTTCAGAGCCGCCAAGAAGTTGGGGTGGTTTTTCTTCAAATCTTTCCAAAGTTCTTCCATCTTGCCGGCGCTGAGCTTAAAATCAGCTGCACCATCGATCAAGTGCGCCGTCTCATGAAAAGCCACGCGTTCGGCTGAATCCTCGCCTGCTCTAAAAAGTTCATCGCGAATCACGACGCTTCCCTTATTTCTATGCTGATAAGAAGCGTTGGCTTTTTCGCTTTCCACGATACGGATGTTTTTCACAAGCTCTCCGGCTTCAAAGCCTAAGAGTTTTTCAGCGGCTTCACAGCCTGCTTGCAGATCTTGGAACTGCGGGCCGAAATCCCGCCGCACGGCATCAGGCGCCATGTTGGTTGAGATATCGTACTTGCCCGCCCGTGCGATCACGCTTTCCGGCTCGGCATAAAGCAAGTTTTTAACCTCGCTTAGGCCGAGGGGCCTTAAATCAAAGTCAACCGGCTCTAATTTCCCGCCAGCTTCATTTTCCGGCGCAAAGCGGGTCGGCACATCGATCAGAACCAGGCGGCGGCCCATTTCCAGGCCGGGGGGGACGCGTATGTTCTCTATGATCCGATTGCCGTATTGGTCTACGTACTGAAGGCTTGTATTGAGCCAACCATCAGAGTCGCGGCTTATTTTGTCGACCCGGCGGCCGTTTATAGTTTGAGCTTCAGTGTCGATACTCTCAGGCTTAAAAAGTTGCGTAAAAGCGAGCTGAGTTACATCGCCCCTAAACAGCACCGGGCGCGGTTCCGGCCCTTGAAGCGCCGCGTTGGTCAGCGTGGCGCTAAGCGCTTTGGCAAAATTGTCGATCTTAAAAACCCGATCCTCTGCCTGACCTTTAGGCAGGCCTTCAATAATAAGGCCGCTTGCACTATCGGCCAGCAGGTCTCCGGCGGCCTTAAGCTCCCCGGCGGAAAGGATCTTGTCTTCTACAAACGAGACCGCCAAGCACTGCCCGGGGGCAGGCGGAGAGGGGGTAATTTTATCCAAAAAAGCCTGGTGCCGCCTAAGCTTTTCAGAAAGAACGGCTGGAATTTCCTGCCGCAAACGTTCCAAATCCCCGGCGCTTACCGAATAAAACGCCTCGAGCGGTCCTTCGCCCTCTAACTTTACTTTTCTTTCGTATACAGGCCTGCTTTGCCCGCAAAGATAATCGTATATTCTTACGACTCCTTCATCGCCGCTTGTCCGCTTGGCCTCCAGACAAAACGGCACCACCTCGGCCAGGCCGTTTTTTTCGCTTAGAACCGGCGCAATATCGCGGCAAAACCCATTGTGGTAGCCGAAAATCTGCCAGGGGTCGATGGCGCCGAAGAGCGAAAAGCGCTCCATTTGTCCCTCCTTGGCGGCAACCAGGCGGTCTAAGTCCAGATTCCCTGATACGTGGAGTTTATCTTCACCGGTGGTAATCCCTTCCCTTACAACCACCCGGTAGCCAAGCCCTTTAAGCAAGGAAATTTCAGCGCCGAGAGCTTTTATCTTTTTTTCGACTTCCGGATCCGCTTTAGTGGACAGGCCGTTGGCAAGTTCATCAGTTGCGCTTAACGGAGGGGCGGCTTCTTTTTGCAGGGCGGCGCGGTCTATGCGGCCTGGCTCTAAGGCCTCCGAACAATCGACCTTTTGAGCAGTCCCCGGTGTCGGTCCCATGTTAAAGCTCGCAAAACCTTAGGCGCAAAAAACCGTTGCCGCCCTTGGTACCTTCCTTAAGGGTTATGGTTGCCTCAAACAGAAGTGGTGCCTTAAAACAGCCCTCTTTTTCCACCCTCTGCAAGGGGGTAAAGCCGGCAAAAAGATATTGTTTTAAGATGCTTGCTTGGGGAGACAGGCATGTCTCGAGCCCTGCTCAAAAGCCCGCGGCCGTTCGTTGCCGGCCCTGGTCCAGGAATTTCTGGCACGTTTAGCAAAAGAGCATGGTCCCGTTGATTGGTTGACCGATTTCCACACACGTTATCTATCCTCATCTTTCAAAGAACCCTCCTACGAAGAGACAAAAAAATGAAAAGCAGCCTCAGAGAAAAGCACTCATGAAACTGTTGCTGGACCTCAACATATGGCTGGATCCGGCCATCCGTCCCAAAACCTGTTTTGAGTACGCTGAGCTGTAACCGCACCTTGTAGCAGAGTCATCATGAAACCTGCCTGGCCTTAAGCGGCTATACAACGCTCTACTATTTGTTGAGGCAGACCATCGGGGCGGTAGACGCCAAAGAGTTTGTAAAACTGCCGAGGCAAAGAGGCGTTAAATTCCTGCCTTTCACTCAAAAAGAGGCGGCAGGTGCGCTTGGACTTAATTTTCATAATCAGGAGGATGCCTGCGTGGCGGCCGGTGCTTTACGTGAGAACCGCAATTATATTGTAACTCGCAATGTGCGTGATTTCAGCCGTTCGCCCGTTGCGGCCCTTAGACCGGCTACACTTTTAAGAAAGCTTAAGGCTCATTGCTAAACACGATTTCTCGTACTTACTTGATGGTGTTTCTACTACCGCACCGCAGTCTCTCGCCTTTATGAGTTGCCTCAGAGGGGGCTTTTTGCGGCCTTTAGGATATCGGCCTTCAATCAGTACATAGACCACTTGTGTTAAAGAAGCGAAAGCGCGTTTCTTTTGCGCTGAGGAGGTAGAAAGGTAAAGTGTCACAGCATCCAAAATTCAATTTCCGCTCCCATCGACGTAGCTCAGCATATAGTGACTGAAAAGAGCGACATAATTCCTCAGTCATACAGCTAGTGTATTCAGCTCCTCGGCAGCTTAAGATTGTAAGCAAGAAGTCCGCCCTTGATTTCTCGGAAGCAGCCAAGCCTGGAAACGTCATCTTGCAGGCCTATGAAAACCTCAACATAGAGCTGCTCTCCGGCATGGTACCGCGGCTGATCAGAGACTTAAGAACATTCACCCGTGCAATAAAGAAGTTACTTTAAGGTTCGAGTGTTCTAAGAGGCAAAACTTCCCCCAAAGCCGCTCGTCAATCATAGCAATTGAGCCAGTCGGGGCAGCGAGTGCTCCAAGGGAAGCAGCTGGATACCGTCCATAAAAAGCTCCCTCTCACCGCCATATAGAAACGCTACGCTTGACTCCGGATAATCGGCCTTGAAGGCCTTCAGGGCCTGCAAATCGGAGGGGCGAATCTTTTTCGAGCGTTTCACCTCAAAAGCCTTTAAACCGCGTGACCCGTATAATACAAAATCCACCTCTAGACCAGTACGAGTCCGCCAGTAAGATATCTGGTAATCAAGGGCATGATACTCATTTAAAGCCAAAAGCTCCTGAAAAAGAAGAGTTTCCAGAGCCGCCCCTTCTATTTCCTCTGGCAGATCAAGAGGGCCGGCGGGACGGATGGCGCGGAATACTCCGGCATCGAAGAGGTAGAATTTGGGGTGAGCCGCCAATTTACGCTTAGCGCGGCGGGCAAAAACCGGCACCCGGTAAGCCAATAAGAGATCTTCCAGAATTTTTACGTACTCTTCCACGGTTTTGCGTGCCACAGCGCAGTCGCTGCTAACCTGCGAGATATTTAAAGGGCAAGCTTGGGAAAAAGAAATCTGCTCGAGAAAGCGGGAAAAACTTCCGATGTTCCTAGTCAATCCCTCCAGTTCAATTTCCTCCTTGAGATATGTTCTAACATAACTTTGCAAGAAAGCCTTGGCATCCTCCTCCACATACACCGGTGGCAACATTCCAAAGCGTAGGGCCCGGGTAAGGGAAAAATCATTACCCAGCTCAGAAGCACTTAACGGATGCATAAATTTGGTAAGCGCGCGGCCGGCCAGCAAATTAATCCCAGAGCGCTTCAGTTTTCTGGCGCTCGACCCGGTCAGCACGAAAATCAAGCGCTTGAGTTCAATCAGCCGGTGA
>Ga0209101_1000674_pt1 | contig 27584 bp, 23 predicted proteins | sample ConPoolayeCmetaG_FD_185481 | JGI IMG/M metagenome (GOLD analysis project Ga0209101, IMG submission 185481) | Hot spring microbial mat communities from California, USA to study Microbial Dark Matter (Phase II) - Cone Pool mat layer C metaG... ...
CTAATAATTCACTAATTTCTGAATGGCTTGGGCTTTCTACTATCTCAACAGGCAATTTTTTAGACATTAGGCGCAGCTCATCTGTAAAACCATCATTGCCTACTTCAACTCCGCCTGCCAAGACCAACTTCCAATCTCTGTTTCCACGATAAAACTTTCTAAACACGTCAATTAATATATCATGACGCTTGTTTTGCGCTAATCTAGAAAAACGCCCGATATAACAAATAATGTTTTGTTTTCTGCGGGGTTTAAAATTTTTAACTGAAACAGGGGGATAGATAACCTTGCTGTTTACTCCGAAAGTTTTATCAATAAACTTCTTGGTAAACCGAGAATTAACTACTACATGTTTAATTCTAAAAAGCTTCATCTTGTTTAAAAGCACCATTCCGCTAGTTTTAGTAAACGGAACTTGAAAGTGAAGAATATTGTTTCTTGAACGAAGTGTAGGAATACTACCGTCTGAAACCCAAAAACAGACGTCATATCCATCTCCGCGCTTTATTGTATCTACAATCTTGGTTTTTTGGAGTTTTAAGCCAAACCTTTCCCCAAGCTTTTTCAAAATTCCACTATCTTGCCACTCTAAATCTACCTTATACCCAGCTTTTTCCAACGCGCTAATTGCTCCGAGAGTGTAGCGTTCCCCTCCCCCCATTGTATCTAAGTATGGATTAAAAACGGCCGCCTTCATTTATCAATTACAACATAGAACCTATTAGCAAACTTTCTTTCATTTTTATAAAACCAAACCGGATAAAATAAAAAATTCAAAAGGATATTTAGAGAAACTTTCCCGTAGTACAAAATTTTATTAAGATACGGATTAGTTAACTCAAACAAATGAAAAAGCAATAGTTTATTGCTCACGCGAAAATCTCCTGAATAAAAAACGCTTACTTTGTGTGAATTTTTAGGCATTATATCTTGAGGTCTTGGAAGCTTGTATTTAACATGCTCTTCCAAAAATGGTACCTCTTTGCTTTTTTTCTTAATCGCATTAAGAAGAGACTTTTCTACGTCAATATGTTCTTTGCTACCATATGGAGCTGAAATTATCACTTTCTCTTTAGCTATTTTTATCAACTTTTGTATAACTTTTTTTCTATCTTTAACTGGAATATGTTCCAAAACATCAACAAAAACCACCACATCAAAACTATTTGCTGGAAGAGATAATTTTCTTATATCCATCTTAATATCGCCAACATCCAAATCAACTATCTTTACCTTGTTATTCGTAAAAAGTCTTATCCCAGTAACACCACCCCCGACATCCAATATCTTCTTGTTCTTTGGAATTAAAGATGCAACTTTTTTATTCCTTTCGTATGCATCAAACGGTATATTTAGAGAAAATTTCATTTTTGCTGTAACTCCCACAATTTTGCATAAGTTACAAATCTGCTAAATACTTGATACAAAGCAAATACCACTCCCACTTTACCATCTAAAAAAGCCTTTTCTTTAATCATTCTTATCCAAAACTCCCTGAACATGGCAGATATAAAACGAGGAATATTCATTTTAGGGTGCCCATCATTATACAAAAGCTTAGCTTCTATCTCTGACCAACGATTTGTCTTTTCCACCATGTCTGACAATGTTTCTTTCTTTAGATGAATCATTGGGTTTTCCAGCTTTTTTACTTCTTTGTTAAAGCCATTATATAATTCCGGATATTCGTGCAGTTCTCCTTTCCATCCTTTTAATGCCTTTTTTAAAAATAGCCTTTTTTGATAATCGGGCCAAAAACCGCCATGTTTAAGCTCTTTTCCTAAAATTATATTTCTTCTAGGAATTGCATATGCCACCGCATTTTCTTCCCCTTCTGTATAAGAACTGTGTGTTTGAGAATCTTTTTGTTTTAGATTTGGAGCATATTCAGAAATAACTTTAATTATCTCATTTCTTAAATCAGGGGTAATTTTCTCGTCAGCGTCAACATATAAAATCCAATCGCTTTTTGCTTTACTTAATCCCTTATTTCTCCAATCCGAATAATTATTTCCTTTAAGATATTTAATAACCCTTGATTTATACTTTTTTGCAATCTCTATTGTTTTATCTATTGAACCGGAATCAATTAACAACACTTCATCTGCCCAAACAACTGTCTTTAAACACTCTTCAATGTTTTTCTCCTCGTTTTTGGCAATAATTACAACACTTAAGCTGGCTGTTTTTTTACTCATATAATCAAATTATAAAAATAGATTACCTCCAAGAGCCCAAATAAAAGTTACCACTTATATAATCAATCACTCCGGTCCTTTGCCATATCCTTCCTTTAAATAGCAATTTAAATGCCTCTCTTATCAGAGCAAAACGAGAACGATAGGGGGCATATTTCATGCCAAATAAAAGCCTGTTTCTGGTAATAAAATAATCGTTTAGACTGCTTCCTATACCACTGCTTTGAGAAACTTTATGCCAAAGATTCGCCTTTGGAACATAATAATTTTTCCATTTTCTACGAATCATCCTTGTGGAAAGTTCGGCGTCTTCATAATAAGCAAAATACCTTTCATCATAAATCCCCACTTTCAACAGAGCTTTCGCTCTATAAAGAACGCATGCCCCAGAACAAAAATCTATTTCCTCAGTTTTGTCATATTGCCCTACGTCAACTTCATCTACCCCACGATTTATTCCATAAACATTTTTCCAATCTATCAAACCACCAGCCGCCCATATTACTCTTCCTAACTCATTACTCTTATATCTATCTTTGTGATACTCAAAACCTTTTGAAAAATAAATCTTAGGAGAAAAAGCGCCGCCATCCTTGTATTTTTCAGCCGCTTTAATCAAATAAACAATCAGGTCTTCATCTAAAGTTGTGTCGTTGTTAACAACCAGTATATAGTCTGCTTTATTTTTTAATGCATACCTAATCCCAACATTATTGCCGCCAGCAAAACCTAGGTTCTTTTTATTTTCAATAATCTTTATTTCGTATTTTGATTTAAATTGGCTAATTTCATCGACAGAACTGTCGCTTGATCCATTATCAACCACAACAATTTTTAATTCAAAATTATCTGTTTTTAATTTTTGAACACTTTTTAAACAAGAGATAGTATCCTTCTTGCCATTCCAATTAAGAATAATCAAATAGACTTTCATATCACGGAAGCCTAAACTTTCTTTTTAAGCGATAAAATAAACTATTTGTTTCATTAACTAAGGCATCCGCAGTCCAATAATTGACTTCCCGTTGCGTCTTTTTAATCTCTGAAACTAACCTATTAACACTTAATTCTTTTTCTGGAAATTTATTAAGTTCCCAAAGCTTGAGATATGTTAAGAGCTCTACAAAAGCTTGAAGTGATGAAAGAGCAAGACCGTGAACGCCATCTTTATAACCTTGTCCTAAAAAAAATCTGCTAAGAAACTCGCCCACGGGTTTGGAAATTAAAAGCTTCCAATTAAATTTTTCACCTTTTTCATACTTTTCTTTTGCCATTACACCAGAGTATCTATCATGCCTTATAAGATACTGAGATATAGAAGCGTAATGATGGTGAATTATTGCAAATTTTTCACTAACCCTTAATTCTTTGCCCTTTCCAATTACCTTGGGAATGGAGTGAATTTCTCTATTCCATTTTACTGCTCCTTTTTTAAAAAATCTTATATTATAATCCGGCCACCAACGAGAATTTTTTAACCATTTACCAAAGACAATATTTTTGCGAGGCAATGCAAAATAAGAAAATCCTCCACATTTAACTTCTTTTAACAGCTCTTTCACTAAAGTGCTGGGTACCTCTTCATCTGCATCAAGAATAAATATCCAATCACCCCTAGCCTTTGAGATTGCATAATTTCTTGCAGGCTCTACGTAACCCATACGCTCGTGGTAGTAAACCTTTGCGCCCATTTTTTTGGCAATCTCAACAGTTCCATCATCCGAATGCATATCTACAACAACAATCTCATAAGCCCAAGGCTCAACTGAAGATATTGCGATGGGCAAATTTTCTTCTTCATTGAGGGTATTAATCACGACAGAAATTTTTATCATATCGACTAATTGTATCAGGTCTGCACTAAATTTCTAACCAATCAGCAAAAAACGAAAATGAGTTAGTCACGCCTATCTTAAAACCTTCAATTCATTAAAAAATAAAATACTTTAATAATAAATAGAAACTAGCTCGTTTTCATAAATCTTGTTTCTTCCCAAAAATAAACTTGCATACTTGCTTTTATTAATTAAGTAAATATATGAAATATTTTCTTTAACTAAAAAATCCATGAGCTTTTGAGAATCGTTTGAAGAAACGACTTCTTCCAACTTGAAGCGGCGATCTTGCCAATTATATCCCATTATGTCTAAGTTGACCTCATCCTCTAGCCAAACTGGTTGTCCTGAATAAGCCGAAACGTAAGATGTTGATTCGTATAAATACAAAGGGCGCGGAGGATAATCTCTGGCATTTTCCGCTGCCTCTTTGTCAAAAGGCATAACCAAAACCACTCCTTTAGGCATCTTAGATAAAAATTCCAAAGCCGCTAGCTCCTCCCTTTGTATCATTGCCGGCGGACGCGAAGACAAAAAATGAGCTAAGACAGAAATAGTAGTAGGGAGAGTAAAAAGAAGCATTCCAAAAATAAGTAAATAATTTGCGAGTTTTGTTTTACTTATTTTCAGTACCCCTGAAAAAACTATCCCGGCAACTATAGAAACAAAAAACAATGAATAATAAGAAAACTGGATAGTATTCCAAGGAGTGCCTTTTTGAACAAAAAACAAAGATACTATAAGGCCAATAACTATCGCTGTGCTAATAAAAACGTCAAAAGATTCTGGTTTTTTTCTTCTTAAAATCTTCGTCCAATAAAAAACAGCCAGAAATCTTGTCCCCAAGTTTCCGAGTAAAAATACAAGAAATGCAATTATATATGCAACCACAGCCTTAAAAAATTTCCCTCCAAGACGATAATTAATCATCGCTTCTCCAAATCTTACCCACCCAAACCTGTCCGGAAAAATCATCATGGTTTCCAATATCCAAAAGGGCTTAAAAACCAATAGAGAGCCAGATTTCAAATTAGGGAGAAAAACCAAAAATGAAATGATAAAAGAGCCTAAAAACACTTTAAGATAATTAAATTTTTTATTAATTAACAAATCGTATACTGCAGTTAAAAGCAAAGCGGCAAGAACCACCAAACCAGCATATACTTTGATTTGAATTAAAAGACCAAAAAACATTGTTAAAAACAAAAAACCAAATAAAGATGATTTTTGTTTTTGTAAAAACATTAGGTTAAGACCTAGCAAAATCAAGACTAGCGACAAAGCATATGGGGGGTTAATTAATGTAAGGACTGAAGGCTGTATCCAAAACATAGATTCTACTACACCAAAATGTCCATTTTTCAAAAAATAAACAAACCAACCCAAATCTCCTCCAAAGTAAACAAAAAAGGTGCTCCAAAACGCGGCCGTTTCGGACTTTTTCCAGTTTAAAACAAATTTATATGTCAAAAGGCCAATTAGAGACGCGGTAACAAGTGGAAATATTTGGAAATATAAAAGCGAAATAGGGATATTTGTAATCCTGTTAACAAAGGCTAAAAGCAAGTCAAAACCAATGTGGTAATTTTTTATTTGCTCCCCCGCAAAAATTGGCATTTCAAAACTCCCATTTGATAAAGCGCGAATTAATGAAATATGCCATACCCCATCGTGACCATTTGCTCCCCAAAAACCAACCCCATAATCATATACTAGGCCGCTTTTGACCATGGTTAACGACCAAGCCAAACTACCTGCCAATATTAAAAAAATTTTTTGCAAACTTTTTAGCATCAAGAACTAATGCCTTACCCATTAGAATGTAGGCAACACCCAAATAAGAAAAACCACCAATTAAGACAACTATTATCAAGGCTAAAAGTGTTGGCGGGGCAAATTGCCTTGATATTAAAATCAAAAAAGCCATTATGATTGTGGAGAGTGAAGTTTTGGCTAAACTATCCATGATTGAAAAGTTTACATACTTTTTTGCAATATAAATTGCAACAACAGAAGTGGTTGAAACTAGTGCATAACCCAAAGCTGCTCCATTCACACCATAAAAATAACCAAGGCCGGGTACAAGCGTTATTGTTAGTATGGCCCACATAATCATAAGCTTGGAAACTGTCTTTATCCTTCCTATTGCCGCAAGCATATTAGTTAGTTGTGTGGTTACCGCGGCAAACAAAACATTTATACTCATCAGTCCCAAAGGAATTAAAGAAGGCTCCCATTTGGAATAATTTGGAATTACACGAATTATAAGGGGTGCAGTTAGCCAAAGGCCCACAACTGCGGGGAAAACAAAAAAACTAATAACCATCAAGGATCTAGTAACACTTTCTGCAAGTTCTTTTTTTTGGTCCTGCATTCGCGCGAACGCAGGGAAAGTAACTTTCGTAATCGGGTCTAAAAACTGCCTTAAAGCTATCTGGCTTGCTCTTTCAGCCGTACCCAAATAACCAACTCCGGTAGTTCCAAGTATAGTACCTAAAAGAAGAGTAACTCCACGGTCCTTTACTATAGAAATCAGCTGATTAATCTGATAAGGTATCCCAAAACTAAAAAGACCCCTCAATGAATTTCTAGAAAAAGCAAAGCCGGGCCTCCAAGGCTGAAGCAGATATATTGTAATAACCCCAACAAGACCACGAACAACTACAGCATAAGCAAAACTTTTTATACCAAATCCCTTCCAAGCGAGAAAAACAACAAGCAAACTATAAACAACACTCTCTAATAAATCAGGTATTATAAATTTAGAAAATTCTAGTTTCCTTTCCAATAATACAGACGGAATGCTTTTTAGCGACGACAAAAAGAGAGAAAACCCCAAGGCATAAATTAGCAGTATCCCGTCTTCGCTAAGTTTGTAGATATTTCTAAGATAAGGTGCAAGCAAAAAAAGAAATATCAACAGCAAAATCACTAATATTTGCTGTACGGTAAAAGTAGTTCGCAAATCCTCTCTATTGGGCTTATCCTTTTTTTGAATTAGAGCAGCAGCCAAACCGATATCGCTAAAAAAAACCAAAAAGCCTACAAACGCTGAAACTACCCAAAAAATACCTATCTCATCCACAGATAAAAAAGCTAAAAGAAAAAATTGTGATATCTGCGACACAAACTGAATAAAAAAACCGCGCCCCATGATAGCAACCACCCCACGAACTGCTCTTGCTTTAACATCTGCAAGAGACACTTCGAAGCTACCATCAAAACTTTCTGCAAATCCTAAATCCTTTTCGCTCACACTCAAATTGTAGCATGAATAATGTTTTTAAAATTCACAATAGAAAAACACTCAACACAAATACCATAAAAATAAAAATATAAACAAACAATAGCTGTTCTATTTAAATTTACTATTTCTTGCGACAGCAACACCCATGGCCATTAAAACAAAAAAAGCAATAACTGTTAAAAGATTACCAATAGTTCTTGCGGGTGTATCAACTAGACGACCATAAACCATGTGCTTTCCTTCTGGTAATTCAATCCTAATAACGCCTTCATTATCACTCGGGGCGACATCTATTAGATTACCTTGGCCCTCTAACAAATAAACTTCCCAATCAGGGAAATAAATTATAGGAACATCAACAACGGAATGCTCAAATACGTTTGCGTCAAAGAAAAAGGTTTTTGAAGTTTTAGTTAGGTTTGGAAGGTCGGCATTGCCTTTAACTAAAACAGGTTTATCTGGTGCAATATCAGTAGGCGGAGATTTAACAGTTTTAGGCATGTAGTCCAACGGTGCGGATTTTTGTTGTACTGCAAAATCATCACCAGAAAGTTTCAAATCGTCCGTCATCCAATTGTATATAGTTTCCGGTTTAAAATAGCCAATATTTAAAGATATTGTTAATAATAAAACAATTGGTATAAAGACTTTTTTTACGGACCCTGCCGCAAAAGAAATTAAAAATACACAAATACCGAGAAATCTCCAAGGGAACTGAACAAAAGAAATAAAAGGAAATAAATTCCATATAAAAGTGCTTCTGTTATGAGTTAAAAAAAGCGCAAAAGACGAAAGGCTCAAAATTGTCAGCGCCAATAAAGATTGGGAGTTTCTTTTCTTTAATAGGCTGAAAAAGGAAGCTAATCCTACTAAAATAGCCACCCACCAATGAGGCCAACCTACTTGAAAAGACATTCCATCTTCTTCACCAAAAATTGACCCTCCATAACCCCAAAAACGAGAAATAAATAATTGTTTTAAGGTAACAAAATGGCCAGCAAAATAAGAGTAATCGGTTGTGAAAATTTCACTTTTAATCAATTTAGTCTCAAAAATAACCGGGATAATAAAAAAACCCGCAAGTGAAAACCCTAAAATCGAACCACTTAAAACAGCCAAAATGCTTTTTATTTTTAAATTATTAAGCAGTAAAAATAACACCCAAGCAAGAGTAAAACCAAAAAAAATAAAAGTTGATATGTTGTGATTGGCAAGAAGCAGGGCAATAGCAATACTTAAGAAAGAAACGTTTTTAAGCGTTGGAGTCTTAATTGACTTGTGAATAAAAAGCCATAAAAAAGGCAAAATTGCAAGCGAAAAGCTCTCGGCTAAAGCTCCACGCACATATACATTAACAGCTTTATAAGGCGCAAAAGCATATAAAGCAGAAGATAGAACCCCTCCCCATCTTCCAAAAAACTCTTTAGAAAGAAGATACATTCCGACTGCGCCAGCAATTAAGCTCACAGCAAAAAGAAGTTTAACAGTATCAAGAATTGAAATTGGCAAAATTATCCTAATTAAAACCCCCAAATAATAAGGGGTTGCGCTGTAGAAATTAAATAGAGCCTGACCGTAACCAAAAGCCATATCCGAAACCCAGCGACAAGGGATTTGCCCGTCTGCAAAGCATTTTTCCAATTGAAATATTCTCATGACTTGAAGATCGTCATGCATGGGGTAATAGCCGGGGAAAATCAAACCCAGAATTGTCAAAAACGAAATAATAAGAGCAACTGCCATTTTTATTTCCTGCCTAAAAGTATTTTGTAATAAATTGGCACAGCCATAATTGAAACCAAAGTCAAAAGATTGGATAACTTTCGTAATGGTGTGTCTTTTAATTTTGCCTGAATAAGATTTTCCCCTGCGGATAAAGGAAAAGTAATCAAACCTAATTCATTGCTATAATCTATTTGGGCAATTTTTCCGTTTACTTTTACCTCCCACCCGGGAAAATAAAACAACTGTAATCTAAATATTCCTTCATCTTCAAGAATAACATTCCAAGTTTGCCAATTAGTGCCTTTTTGCCCGTTTTTAATGTATCCATTTGCATCTATAATATGAGGTTTATCAGGAGCAGGGCTCACGGGCGGCAAATCAGCATAAATAGGTAAATAGTCAAATATACTAATTGTTTGCTGTTTATCCCAACTTTCACCTGTGAATTTTTCTGTGTCGGTTATATCAATATATTTTTGCGGCTTGAAAAACGAACCATTCAAAAAAACCAAAATCAAAAACAAAATCAAAACAAACCTAGTCTTATTTTTTTCAAAAAGTTTTGAAGACGCGCCTAGTGCAACAGAAAAGAAAAATAACGAAACGGCCAGAAAACGCCACGGGAATTGAATATAGCTCATTAAAGATATACTATCCCAAATAAATTGAGACTTAGGATGAACTAAAAATGCTGAAAAAAATGCAAATGCTACGAAAAGAATAGCTTTTTTCAATTCATCATATTTTTTAAGCACAAAAAGAAGAAAAATCACAAAGAGTGACATACTCCAATGTAATACACCAATGCTAAAGCTCATACCATCCAATTCTCCCAAATTCGAAACACCATAGCCCCAATAAGTTGAGAAAAAAAGCTGTTTTAAACCAACAAAGTGAGCTAAGTAATTAAAATATCCCTCAAGCATCGTATGAATGTGCACGAAATTTTTTTCCAGCAATGCAGGCAAAATAAAATATGCGCCCAAACCAGCACCCCAGATACCACCTATTACAATTTTTGTGTAATAACTAAGTTTTGGTTTCAAAAGAAAAAGCAAAATTGCAAAATAAAAAGGAATAAACATTATTGTCGTAACAAGATGGGTGGTCAAAAGACCTGCAAAAGATAACGCCAAAGGCAAAACTTTCTTTTTTAAACTAAACAAAATAATTAAAGGTAAGAATACAAAAGCCCAAGCCTCTCCCATTGCACCGCGCACATAAATATCTACTGCGCGATAAGGAGCATATGTATAAAAAATAGCGCTTATCAAGCCACCATTTCTCCCCCAAAGATAGCTTCCTAAAAAATACATACTAAAACCTGACAAAACTATACTCGCAAGGAATCCAAGCTTGACACTGTCTAGAATGCCTGCCCCAACTAAAACAGGTAACGACATTAGATAATATGGAAGAGGTGCATAAAAATTAAATTGAGGATATCCATAACCATAGCCCATATCAGGCACCCAGCGGCAAGGAATTTGAAAATCTAATATGCATTTTTTCATTTGAAGAAGTCTCATGCCTTGTATATCGTCATGCATCGGGAAATACCCGCTTCTTGTTAAAGCTATAAATGAAGGAACCAAAAGCAAAAATAACAATACCTTAATCTTCATAAAATTTAATTGGATTTATAAAACTAATCTTACATAATCTCAAACAAATAAAGCGTGTCTTTTGTGCCATCAAATCTTGCTGCTTTGTCATAACTCGCCAATACTTTCAAGCCGACTTCTTCAAATGGCCTAGAGACATTCATTCGAGAAGAGTTGATAAGTAAAAAAGTTATATTGCCTGCTTTTGCAGAATCCACTAGACTTTTGGGGACTTCAGTTATATTTAAACCAATTCCAATAACTACTATTCCGGGTTCCTTTTCTAAATAAATCTGAAGACCGTCCGGAAGAGTTCCAAAATAACCTTCCGTCCCAACAACAATCTGTCTGTCTGGATTTGTATTTCTTCTTTCAAGAATCAATTTACTTACCTCTTTAATCCCAGTTCCTGCTGTCCAGTCTGACAAATAACCATCTCTTTCCGGCCAATAAAAAAGGGCTGGGTTTTTAAAAAATAGGGTGTAAAAAAACATTGTCTGAATTAAAAATAAAATCACGAGACTGTAAACAACATAAAAATTAATTAATCTTCTTAAATTAACCAGCACACTTCCTGCCAAAACTGCCAAAAAGGGAATACAAAATAGAATGTATCTTGAGGTAAATACTCTTGCAAATTCTGCTTGAACTAGAATAGGGACAAATCCCCAAACAGCCAAAACTAATACCTCTTTTCTAAATTTTGCAAAATTAACCGCAAATCCAGCAATAGAAAGAATAAGAAGTGAAACCGGTCCCATATAAAAAAACCATTGTAAAAGGCGCCAAAAATTGGACAAAAAAGGTTCAAGAGGACTTTTTAAAAAGTGGTTGTAAGGGTATACATAGTCATAATTTCTGGAGCCTATCATATGAAAGTTTTCACCAAGTCTCAAAACGTTATAGATTGCAAAACTTGTTATCAAAGCTGTAAATAAAAGACCTAATGCTTTCAGTAAAACAAAAATTTTTTTGTTTTTTTTAAAAGAAGCAAAAAAAATACTGGAAGGCAATAGAAGTACAAAAAATAAGGCGGGGGATTTAGTAATAAGAGCACCGCCAAGAGAAAAACCGGCCAAAAATACCAACCCTAAACTCAAATGCCTTAAAGCCAAAATAATAAATATCAAAACCCAAATTCCAAACATAGACAGCAATGAGTCTACCAATGCCATTCTGTCAAAAAAGAAAGTCAAAGGAGATAGGGCATATATAAATGCTGAAAGCAAACCTGCTTTCTTGGAATTAAACAAAACCACAGATAAAACAAAAGCACCCGTTAATATTCCAAAACTTGAAAAGACAGAAATCAGTCTGCCTGCTATTAATGGGTCAGAAACAAACTTAAGCATAGGGATAACAAGCCACATAAAAAGAGGCTGTTTCCCATCAGACAAAGGTAAAAAACGCAGTGAAGGCTCGGACTTCATCACTTGCGCCCAGCGAATATAAATAGCCTCATCAGCAAAAACCGGAATCAAACCAAGCCGATAAATTCTCAAAAAAAACGAAATGAAAAATATTATAAAAAAAAACAGGGCAGTCGTTTTCCATTGTTTAAAAAAAGATTCTATTTTGGTCATTTAAAAATGAATTTAAAGCTTATACTCACCTTTTATCCATGAAAAACAAATTTGGCCAACTTCAATTATTGCTCTTAAAGAATCTTTGAAAAGCTTAATTCTTGAGTCCGGGTCAAAATACCAAGTGATTGGAACTTCTTTAATTGTATAACCAGCTTTTTTAGCTAAAAAAATAAGCTCTATGTCAAAGCCAATACCATTAAGCTTTTGAATTTTAAATAATTTTTCAGCGGCTTCTGCCTTAAACATTTTAAAACCGCACTGTGTATCCTCAAACCCTGGCAAAATAGATAGTTTTATAAATAGGTTAAAAATTCTCCCTATTATATGCCTTTTAGCCGGCTCTCCCACTCTTTTGGCGCCCTTTCCCTCTCTAACTCCAATGGCTAAATCCGAATCTGACTCTGGCGGCAAAAATTTAGCTAATTCTTCTATTGGCATTGATAAATCAGCATCACAAATAAATCTATATTCACCCTTTGCGGCAAGCATACCAGCCTTTACAGCCAAGCCTTTGCCTCTAGTCTTAACAATAATTAATTTAATGTATTTTTGTTTTTTGGCAAATTCTTCAGTTACAGCAACAGTTCTATCCTTACTCCCGTTTTCTACTACTAAAACTTCTGCTTTATATTTTTGTCTTTTTAAATACTTATCAATAGCATAAAAAGTTTTGGGGAGCCTTTTTTCTTCATTGTGAGCAGGGATTATTATAGAAAGATAAATTTTATTCTTATTTATCATGTACTTATTTTATCCTTTTTCTTCTCTCGACGGTAATACCTCCAAATTTTTCACCATACTCAACCTGACCTATGCCCGATTGACGAACAAGCCACTCCTCAAGCCTTTCAGCGTATGGGGGATCTTCCTCATAAAGCGTATACAAAAGTTCACGTCTTTCTTCGGTTTTACCGCTAAAATCAGGCATACTTTCATACCAAGTAAATAGATAATCATAACTATAAGGAATAACTGGAGGAACGAATATGTCAACGTTAAATTCGTCATCGGCATCTTTATAAATCCATTCTATTGCTTGTTTTTGATTTCCTAAAAGGATAGTATTGGGGCCGTCCGCATTGTCTGTAATTTTGGATTTAATTAGCGGCAAATTTGCATTAAAAAAAAGATAAAAAAATGCAATAACTATCAACTTGCCAGCATTTTTTTTCCATAATAACCCCAAAACCAAAGAAACAAGTAAAACAAAAATCAAATAATAGCCGGTCATGTAGTAACCATATATGTTGCCTTCGTTGCCGTGAAAGAAAAAAATACCCATTAAAGGAGAAAGAAAAAGAAGAATTGCAATTTTTGCTATGTTATTTTTAAGAAATTTAGGAATAAAATAAACAAAACAAATTCCAATAAAAAAAAATATAAGAGTTGTATGTTTTGTACTTATTGGAAATAAAAGACTATAAAAAGTCGAGGTTATATAGCTTACTCTATTTTCAATAACCGTCAAAATATCTGCGCTAAAGCTTTCTTTTTCAAATATAAAAGCATATATATTTTTGGAAAGCATAAAACCATTTTTCAAATCAAATATAAAAAGCGGTAGAAGCGAAAAAGCAAAAGCCAAAAATGAATAAAAGACGATTTTTGCGTTTGGAAAATATTTTCTTTGCCATAAAGCAAAAATCAATATAGCTGGAAAATAAAAAAATTCTCCAGAACTGCCAAAATGAAAAAGCGAAAGACCTGCCAAGAAAGAAACTAAGACCCAAAAATACCTTTTGCCTTTGCTAATAAGAAAAAGAGACCAAACCAACAAAACAGATAACAAAAGCATTGGAGTGGGGTTGCTTAACCATCTGGAAGCAACCATTAGATTAAAAGAAAAACCTGCAATTAAAGCCGCAAAGATACCTGTTGCTCTGTTTAATAACTTAGCTCCCAAATAAAAAAGAAAGGCAATTGCAATTACAGAAGTAAAAGCCAAAAAATCTGCGGGCAAAACAGGATCCCCTCTGCTAATCCAATAAAAAGGAGTAATCAAATAGTAGTAATAAGGTCCTCTAAAAATACCTGCAATACCGGTTGTTGGTCCCAAAAGAAAAAAATCCCCTTTATTTAACAAATTCCAGATTTTTAAAGCATCCCTGCCTTGATCATAATAAAAACCTAAAACGGTCCCGGTATTGTAGATTCTTATTGCTAAGGCCAATATTAAAATCAAACTTAAAATGAGGTAGATTAATTTATGACTTAAAACCTCTTTCCATAGCAAACTCCCTTGCTTTTCTAAGTATTTTTTCAACTGCAATATCATAATTAACTTTACTATTATATGTTATTCTTGCCGCCGCTGCCCAAGCGTGCCCGCCTCCACCTAATTTTTGGGCTAAAACCGAAACGTCCACGCCAGTTCTACTCCTAAAACTTACTGAAATGTAGCCCTCCTCCTCTGCCCCAATAATTCCAAAATCAGTACCATCAATACTTTGAAAAAGCATGTCAGCCAGCTCGCTTTTTGCATTGAATGGCCTGCCATATTTCTCAAGAACATCTTTTTTGACAAAAGAATAAACAAAACGGCTTTCATGGTCTATTTTCAAATTATTCATTATTTCTTTCCAAACCATTACGTGACTTTCTTCAAAAGACTGATAAAGATTAAAAATAATTCTATTTTTGTCAGCAAGATTCATTAAGTCTTGCGCGATTTGAAAAGTACCACGATCTGCTTCAGGAAACCTAAAAGCGCCTGTGTCTCCGATAATACCTGCCAGAAGCGGTGTGTGAATATCGGGATAATCCATCTCTATATCTGGTTTAATGCCCCAGTCCTGAAAAAGGTAATATAAAACTTCACAGTTGGCTGCAGCTTCGGGTACAATAAGATTTATGTCTCCGTAATTTGTGTTACTTTTGTGGTGGTCAATATTCACAATATAGATATCTGGCTTTTTAAAAACTCCACCAGCAACACGGTTTAAACTTGAAGAATCACAACAAATAAACAAATTATAATCCGCAAAAATAAAACTTTTGTAATCAATCACATTTACATCATCGCCATCAATTAAAAAGTTTAAATTCTTGGCAATCTGACTAGGGCTGATTATTTTCACTTCCTTTCCGAAAAATTCTAAAACTCTCGCCATTGACAACGCACTACCAACCGAATCAGCATCTGGATTATGGTGCATGTTTACAAGTATCTTGGAAGAAGAATCAATCTTCTTTTTTATTTCTTGAGATTCATTGTAATTCACAAAACAATGATATCTTGAAGAATTAAACTAAACAAGTAATCGATTAATTAATTTAAATTCTCACGAATAACATCAAGAACTTCACAAACAGCATCTTTAAATTTTAAACCTCTAACCGTAGCGCCAGCCGCCCTTTTGTGTCCTCCTCCACCCAATTTGATTGCAATTTTTGAAACATCATAATTTTCTCGCGCTCTAAGACTTACGTCTAAAACATTCTTTTCTTTTTCAACCATATAAACCCCAATTTTTGTTCCTTTAACCCCCTGGAAAAAGGTTCCAGAAAAACCAACACCATCAGGCTTGCCCAATCTTAGATATCTTTCATAAGGAACAGCAGACCAGATAATTTTATTCTTTTTATCCAAAACAGAACTTTTTAATATTTCTGATAAAAATTTCAATTCTTTAAAATCAGCGCTAAAAAATAAGTTTTTAATTATCTTGTCGCGATTAGCTCCTTTTCTAATGAGATCTGCCGCAACCTCAAAAACATCAGCATTTATTTTTGGAAACCGAAAACTACCTGTATCTCCAATTATTCCTGCCAATAAATTATTAGCTATATCCGAATTTACTTTTACATTCCAATCGGTGAGCAATCTATAAATTATCTCACTTGTTGATGAAGCATCTTTAACCACTAAATTAATTTTCCCGAAAACCTTATTTGAGGCATGATGATCAATTACCAGAACCATAGTGTTGCCTTTAATTTTTTCCAGCCCGGCTCCAGCTTCTGTTATCTGCTCCCACGATGAAGAATCTAAAACCATTATTAAACTATATTTTTGAAATTCCAATTTCCGAAAATCAACTTTAGTGATTTTACTGACAGCAGGCAAAAAAAGTAAATAACCAGGCACTTCGTCCACGCAACATGCGTCCGCCTTGATTCCCAGCTTGCTCAATGCCAAAAACAACCCTAAAATCGAACCGATAGAATCTGCATCTGGATTTTTATGGCTAATTATCAAAATTTTACCAGCCGATTTTACAGCTTTTAATATTTCCCCGGACTCCTTGTAATACATCTTTATCTTTGAGAATTAGACTTCATCTTCCCTAGACAGGGCAAAATCTCTTGCTGTTTCTATAACTTTTTTAACTGATTCCTCAAATCTATTGTTAACAATGGTAACCCCGGCGGCGCCAGCATGCCCTCCCCCGCCCAATCTAAGTGCAACATTTGAGACATCAAAATCCGTTCTCCTTGACCTAAAGCTTGCCCGGACAACTCCGGGCTCTTCTTCCAAAATCACTATTCCAAATTCAGTTCCATCTACCATACGTGTAAAAAGAGAGCTGGCTGATTCTCTAGCCATTTGCGGTTTTCCAAGAGAGTTGTAAATATCATAAGGTATTGCACACCATGTAAATTTCCCGGTTTCGTCTAACTTTAAATTCTTCAATACCTCTGCCCAAAACTTAAGCAAACTCATTGGCTTACTCCTAAAAATCTTAAGAAGAATCTCGTCTTTGTCCGCACCCCTTTCCATTAGTTCAGCGGCTACACGCAATGTAATTGGCGTTGTATTGTGATATTCAAAAGCTCCAGTATCACCAAGAATCCCAGTTAAAAGAGAGCTCGCCAAATTTTTATTTATGTCAATGTTCCAATCCAAAAAAAGAAAGTATAAAAGCTCTGCGGTTGAAGATCTTTTTTCATCTATAAGATTTAGGCTTCCAAAATTAGTGTTAGTCAAATGGTGGTCTATCACTATAGTTTCAATCTTAGGGAGATGTATTTCTTTGCTTCCGGTAACAACTTCCGGGCTTGCAGAATCAAGAACTAGAAAAAGCTGACAATCATCTTGGAAATTTTTAAAATCAACAGCTTCAATCTTTTCAAAACAGCTCAAAAAACTAAGCTCTGAAAGTGGTATGTCCGGACATATTAAGCGAACCTTTTTAGTCAGCATCTCCAATGCTTGGCACATTGAAAGGGCGCTAGAAATTGAATCAACGTCAGGTCTCTGATGACAATTCACTAGTATTTTATCTACTGATTTAATCTTTGACAAAATCTCTAATGATTGAGCATATGTCATAAGTTCGGGGTATTCTAACACTTTTAAAATCAAATATCGACATGTACAAGCCTATACAATACTATACCGGAAATATACCACTTTTCAGAAATCCGGCTCCAACCAAAATTTGCTATTTCTGTTTTTGGATTATGAGTCGGATCGCATTTTTCCTCTGGAATCTCACAGACAACAAAAAGCTGATTGGCAATTGTTTCGTCTGCCCTCAAAGGGTCTATGTCAATAACTCCAGTACCCCATTTTTCTAAAAAGTACTGGTATGCATCCTCGTAATTGCGTTCTGCCAAAACAGCTAAATTAAATTTTTCTCCACGAGCTTCATCTTTAATTTTTCTAGCCACTTCTTCAGTTTTCTGAAGTTGTCTGTTTGGCGGGTAATTAAGAGGATTATTGATAACATTAAAATATATCAAAAAAACCAAAACCGTTCCTACAATCCACCAGCCGCGAATTTTTGCTTTAGATATTAGAACCGAAGAAATTCCTGCAAATAAAACAAAGGGTGCGGCAAAGAAAAAGCCATAGTAATGGTCATAAATCTCTTGCTTATAAAGACCAAGTCCTAAAAGAGCAAATCCCATCCAAACAGTTATAATTGCTAATGGGATTATCTTTTTCCGGTGCAATCTATTTATATCCTTAATGACAATTGCCAACCCGGAAATCAAAAAAGCCGCAACCCAGCTACCTAAAATCTCATTTTTCCCTGTAAGTAGAGTTGAGGTTGTTTTCTGTAATAAAGGCCAGAAATTTGGCAATGCGTTCCATGGCTTGGCGGAAACTGTACTTTGACGCTCCAGAAAAAAGGTTTTTATGGCTTCAAAATTTCTCCACCCGTGACGTGAATCAAAAATAACAAGCGGAGACATTAGCCCAATAAATATCACCAAGCCTAAAAACGAACAGAATAAGAAATTTTTAATTTTCATTTTCAAATTCTTAAACAATGCAAGTATCCAGAAAAATGCCAATGTCGGAGCAAGTAACAGTCCCAAATAGTGAGACTGGAGAACAAAAGAATAGGAAAAGCCGGCGACCAAAAGCCATTTAAACTCGCTTTTTGCATAAACTCTCCAAATCGAGTACACACACAAAAGAGAAAAGAAAGGCATAATATTTGGGTTCCAAGAAGAACGAGAATAAATAATTACAGTTGGAGCAATAGCATATAAGAATGCCGCAATCAAACCTGCCTTACTAGAAAACCACTCGCGTGCAACATACCAAATGAATAATATTGTAAAGATACCAAAAACTGCTATCATTACAGCCGGCCCAACAGGAGAATAATCAAAAACCCAGAGAGCGGGAGCTATTAGATAATAGTACAATGGACCCAAGTACATATTTCCTATAGATGTTCCAGGTCCAATCAAAAAAATATCTCCATTAACCAAAAATCTTCGCACTATGACCACATCGCGCCCCTCGTCTCCTAAAAAAGTCATATATTCGTCAATCTTATACAATCTTAATAAAGCACCAATAAGAACAATGCCAAAAACTATTGCAAATTCGAATTTATTTTTATTTATCCAGTTTATTAAGTTATTGAAGCTAAGACGCATACATCCTTTACATATTTTTAAGCTTGAGCCAAAGTTTAAATAAGTCCTTAAAACTGTTTATAATCACCTTAAGATCTCTACCAGTACCAACCCCGCCAGATCTTGGATAATGAGTAACCGGAATCTCAACTATTTTAAAGCCTTTCTTTTTAGCCTTTATTAAAAACTCACTTGAAATAAAAGCGCCACGTTCGCTTTCTAAAAGGGGAATGTTATCGACCACTTTTTTTGAAATAAATTTAAAACCGCAGTCTATGTCTCGCACTTTTAAACCAAACAAAAGGAAAACTAAATATTCCCACATTTTTGAAGTAATTATCTTTGTCTTGCTAACTTGCCTTTTTTTATAATAACCAATAACAATATCAGCTTTTGTATTTCTTTGTTTTTCAATAAAATTTACAATTTCACCAAAATCAAATTGTCCGTCAGAATCAGTAAACGCTATCCAATCATATTTCGCCCCGTAAAGTCCGCTTCTGAAAGCAGCGCCATAGCCGAGATTTTTCCTATGATGAATAGCACGAATTTTTTTGTTATTTTTTGCCAATTGATTTATAATTTTGCCAGTATTATCTGTGGAACCATCATTTATAACTAAAAACTCCCACTTGTCAGCTATCTTTGGAACGATTTTAAGCGCGCGCTCAACAGTTATTGCAACGCGTTTTCCCTCGTTGTAAGCTGGAAAAAACACAGATAGTTCTGGGATTTTAATCATTTACATTACAATGTTAACACAAATAAGAAACATAAGAATCGTAATCTACCTTGCTTTGCTAGCTGTCTTACCAACCATAGCAATTTGGTTTCCGTTTTTTATGAGGTTCAAAGAAGTGCTTGGAATCCCAATTCCAGAAGGAGGCATGCAAGTAATCGCAGGAAACTATGACGGTCCACTATACATTGTAGTTGCAAAAAGCCTTTACAACCTTGATTACATATCTAAAAATTTTAGTTTCCCCCTACCCCTTGAATACTACGCCGCCCACTTCCCTTTATACCCACTTGTTATAAGATTTTTTTCACTGGCCATTGGATACCCATGGGGGATGCTTCTCGCAAGCATAGCCGGATCCCTGTTGGCAATATTTTATTTTTACTTTTTTATCAAGCAATTTGCCTCTCGCGGGGAATCTCTTTGGCTTACTGCTGTTTTTGCTATCTTTCCGGCTAGATGGCTAATTGTTCGTTCAGTAGGATCCCCGGAACCTCTTTTTGTTGGCGCCATATTAGCTTCTATTTATCATATTGGCAAAAAACAATATTTACTAGCAGCTCTCTGGGGGGTTGTTGCACAACTAACTAAATCTCCTGGTATTTTGCTATTTATAGGGTATGTTCTTGTGTTAATTGCTCCAAAAATTTCAGAATTAGTAACAAATCATGACCTTGTGAAATGGGTGAAAAATTTTGAGTATAAATCTTATCCCATATTATTGATACCTTTGTCGCTTATTATTTTGTTTTACGTTTATTCTTTAAAGTTCGGCAACTTTTTTGCATACTTTAACTCAGGAGATAATATTCATTTATTTTTTCCACCTTTTCAAATTTTTAATTATTCCCAAACTTGGGTAAACACCCACTGGCTTGAAGAAATTATTCTTATATATCTAATTGGCCTAATTAGCTTAAGTAGGCTTTTTAAGCAAAAACACTCAATTCCTGCTTGGTTTAGTCTTGTATTTATGAGTACTATATTTTTTGTAAGCCATAGGGATGTCATGCGCTATAGCCTGCCAATTTTACCTTTTATTATTTTAGCCTTCAAAAAAGAGCTAATTTCTCGAGAATTTAAAATAATAATGCTTATACTAATAGTGCCGATTTATCTATTCTCGCTTGCTTTTATTTCAAATAACGTAATGCCAATTTCGGATTGGGGGCCGCTACTATAGAGTTTAAAAAAGACAAGTGTTGAACAGGAAAATTTACAGTATATTGTCTGGATAAATAATCTTCATAAATCTTTACAATCTCCTCCACTCCTGTGCGAATGTTCTCCCCATTAATAATATCTCCCAAAGACTGAAAGCGATGATTGACAAGCTTGTAGCTTGAAAATTCAACCAGATTGGGAGGGATACTAACAAGAAAAACGCTCACACGAACATCAACGATATCAAAATAAAAGATAGGTTCAATTTTTTTAGGGATTATAGTTTTAACTAAATTTGTATTTTTCCCTAATTTAGCAGACATTGCCAATTGCGTGTAAACCTCCTGCTGAAGGACTCTCAATATTGAGTCACAATTTGGTTCATCCTTTTTAGAAAAACCCATTGGTATAGATGTATCGTTGGTCTTTTTCCCATACCTTAAATTTTCAAATACCTCATTGCCAACCAAAACTTCTTTTTTATTATTATCCTTGATGAGTAAAAGTGCAGCAGCTTTTCTTCTTACAATGCGCCTTTCCATAAAATGATAAATTCTGTGTAAAGTTGAAAGCGATGTCTGAAAACTCCTAGGCATGCTTTTATAAAGAACCTCAAGCGGCATGCCCGGCTTCATAGCTTTAAGTTTAAAAAAATGCAAGGTTTCAGGCAGACTCACATGTCTTCCGGCTGATTTCACTAACCCATATCTCTTAACTAATCTATGATAGTTTGCGGGAGATATTGGAATTGTATCTGGATAACTTCGAAAAACCTCTTCAACTGAACCGGTCATTAGATAAAGGCTTAAAAACCATTTGGCGGAATATTTTTCTATTTCTTCCATATCAAAAAATTACCTTAAAAAGTCATTTTTAATACCCTTTCTAATAATTGCATAAGAAATGCACAAAATATAAACTGCCAGCAGACAGCGCAATCGGTTTTGAAATTTTTAAACATTCACTACCCTCGCTTTGATTAGCAAACCTCATCCTCGTATTTACGCATGTGGTTTTATGTATTGAAATTATAAAAAGGTTATTAATTTTAACAGCACACTTTCACAGAAAAAAGTGTTTTTCAAAAACCTGCGAGTAATTGAGAGCAAAATCAAAATAAACTTTAACTTATGCAATTGGCTCGACACTGGAGGTTAAAATCACAAAGATATAGATTGCAAGGGTTTAGGTATGAAAACGGCGAAATTAGTCTTCAAGAACGGCCATATCTAAACAAAACAAGCAAAGAAATAAAACCACAAGCTAACAAAGAGAGAGAATTTGGCGAGACCTCAAATTATCGAAACAAAGAAAGGATTTAATTCAACCTAACATTTTCTGTATTCTTGCAAAGAAGGGAATTTTCCAAGTTTTCCAAATAAAAAGGTTGTACATAGCATAATTGTAAGGGATAACAAAAAATCCTATCGCAATTACAAGCATTACTTGCCTAACAGAATTTCCAAATAAAACAGTCCCTATTCCAACCACAACCCCTTGAATTATTACAGCCCCAAAAGAACTAAAATTAAACTGCGCAAATTTTAAAAGTGCACGCTTAAAATCGACAATTTTTTCATCTTTAAAAGTCCAAAAGTTGTTAAGTATAAAATTCGAAATTATTGCAAATTCTGCCCCTAATGCCGCAGCTAGCCCAGCCGCAAAACCTAATCTATAAAAAATTTCCAAGCCTATTGCATTAATAACATAACCAACAAATCCCACAATTGCATATTTTATAAACCTCTCTTTATCTTTAATACCTAATATAATTGCAACTTTAAAAGTGGCAAGCATCTCCTTCATTGAGAACTTTGATGACTCTTGCGCTCTTGGAGCAAATTCCAACGGTACTTCAACTACTTTTTTAGAGTTTTTTATGCTCTGATAAAGCAGGTCCACTTTGTAAGCAAAGCGTTTTAGCTCCATTAAATTTTCCAGTTTGATTTTATCCAAAACACCCCTGACTCGAGTTAAACGAAAGCCTGTAGTTAAATCATGGATTGAAGGTTTCAGAAGTATTATTCTTATGAACAAATTACCAAAGAAACTGATAGCTTTACGGTGAATAGCCCATTCCGAAGGAACAGAACCCCCTTTAATATAACGACTGCCAATAACATAATCGGCTCCGCCCAGATACGCTTCTACCATTGGCCGCACGAACCTGGGCGGGTGCTGAAAATCCGCATCCATCTCTATTATTGCGTCAGCTTGAAGTTTATTGACAGCATATTTTATGCCTCGAACATATGCCCAGCCTAAACCCTCTTTTTTGCCTTCCAAGATATGGAGTCTAGAATAATTACTCATATACTTTCTAACTACATCCCCTGTCCCATCATCCGGACCCTTATAAGGCAAATCGTTAACAATTAAAAGATGCATTTCTGCGTCCTTTATGCTCGGAAACTGCTTTTCGAAAAGCTCTGGTATCATCTTCTCAATATTTTCCTTTTCCTTATATGTAGGCATAACTATCACTATTTTATTCATGATTAAAATGCGGCAATTCTAAGAAATTCTAGAGAGAATAAACAATGAAAAAATAAAAAATGGTATTATTGCAGTAACAACAATTAAAATTGTCTTCTTTCTGGTAAGAGAATATTCGTTTTCTAAACCAATTATTAGTAGATAAAAACTGTAAAAAGCGGCTAAAATGCTAATTATAGGCAAAGAACTAAAAATATAATTTGGAGTGCGTGAATAAGTCATTATGCGATATGCCTGAGTGAAAGTTGATTTCACTTTAAAAAGCGATAGCCAAAATTTTAATCCCACACCCCAAACAAAACTCATTCCAAGGGTAAGAAAGTAACTTGCAACCACTAGTACGATAAACCTACCTGCCGAAAATGAAGCTGCTGGGATATTTAAAGATTCTGATATTGAAGTATTAATCTTAGGATAAAATAATATTCCATATAGCAATGTAATAAGATGTCCAAATGCGGCTACGATTAAAACAAAAACAAATGCCTTTTTCCACCCCTTTTCATTCACGCATTTAGAAAAAAACTGCTTAGGGCTTCTTAAAATACTTTTAACCTGACTAAAAACAATATTTACGTCAACCGTAACTTCCATCAGTTTAGTATAATACAGCTTAAGATACAAAACAATGAAGATTGACATACTAACAATATTCCCAAGCATGTTCACTGGCCCGTTTGACACTTCAATGCTTAAAAAAGCTCAAGATAATGGAATAGTTAAAATAAATATTCATGATTTACGCCAGTGGGCTATAGATAAACACAAAAGTGTGGATGATAAACCATACGGGGGTGGGCCTGGAATGGTACTAAGAGTAGATGTAATTTATAATGCTCTGGAATCGCTTAAAAAAAAGGGTAAAAAAACAAAAGTAATTTTACTTTCGCCACAGGGTCCGGTTTTTACTCAAAAAAAGGCAAAAGAGTTGGCTAAAATAAAGCACTTAATTCTTCTAGCGGGTCATTATGAAGGATTTGATGAGCGAATACACGAGTATTTGGTTGATGAAGAACTGTCAATCGGAAATTATGTTTTAACCGGGGGAGAAATACCAGCAATGGTTATTACAGACGCAATTGTAAGGTTGTTGCCCGGCGTCCTCAAGGAGGAAGCAAAAGAAAACGAAAGCTTTGCAAAGGGAAATAATCTTGACTATCCAGTTTACACAAGACCTGAAGAATTTTTAGGTTGGAAAGTACCAAAAATTCTTCTAACTGGAGATCATAAAAAAATAAGTGAGTGGAGAAAAGAAAAAGCTAAAGAGAAATCTATTATAAAGAACATTAAATATTTAAAATAGGACACCCTATAGAATAATTTATCCTAAAATAGACCTATCTTAATGTCTTAATGAAGTTTAAGAGCTTGTAAATGATATTTACTTCCTCAAAATCAAGGGTCACATCGGTTGAATAATCAATACTACTAGTTAATACAACACGGTCTTTGTAACCGCTTGACGAAATATCTAAATGCCCAATGCCCGGGACTATCAGCACATCCACAAACCCGCTGTCATTCGTAACAAACTCCCTTCTGCCAGCGCGAACCATTGCTTTGGAAACTGCATTTCCTAGTTGATTAACAACCTTAATTCTTATTTTTTTTGGCTTATAAAATTCCTGAAGAGTATCTGCGACTTTCTTCTTGTTGCCACCATCATCCCACAATCCTGTAGATCCGCCGCTAAAAACCCAATAATTGACACCGGTCAATTCCTTTTTGTTTGCAAGCAGTGATAGCGCCTCCTTAAGCCAATCTGCCTGTTGATCTTCAGAATAATTACCATGAATGTCTGGTATAGGAACCCCTAACTCCCCAAGAACTACATTTCCGCCAGATGAACTACTATAAAAAGAAACGTCGTATGCCAACTGTTCAGGTTTATTAACATAATGATCTACTACTACTAGTCCACCAAGCAAATTGGTGGTCGGCTTATCCATTATAAGTTTCGCGACATCTCCATTCATTGAATAATAATTTGCGTGAACTTTCTTGCCAATTTTTTCAAAAGCTTGGCTTGCGGTTTTATACTCTTCAATAATAAATTGTCTAAAGTTGTCTGCTTCTGTCTTGTATCTAGGATCGCCGATTGCTCCATTTTCACACTCCGTGCATGAAGTGAAAATATCGCCATCTTCAAATAGATTTTCGTTATTCAATATAAATTCACCTGTTAGCTTAATGTGTTGTTGAGGGGTCATCTTTGGATAATTAAACCACCCTTCCCAGCCGGAAAAGTTTCCTCTAAACCAGACATTTAAATTATAATTGCGTGCTTTTTCTACCCAAACATTCAAAAAAGGTAAAAATTCACTATCGTATGGGGTTCCAATTGCAACATGTGTTGCACCCAGATTTGCAATTTGCGAGATTTGATACTCAATTGTTTTTTCAAAATTCTCATCACCCATTTTTTCCCAAGCCAAATCTCGCGAATACTTCATAGTATCCACAGACTGCACCTTCCACCAACCTTCATATAAAATTTCAGCTGAAAAATATTGACCTCTGCCAACAGATATTTTTAAATTACTCAAAATTACAACTATCAGAACAAATGCCAAAACAGCGCCTAGCATTAAAGTGAAATATTTCTTATTCATGCTGTTTTCTTAACACTGGTACCTTTGTTAGATTCCAAAGCCTATCTCCCTTAAGTTCATAAATATCAGCAAAAGGGTAAGTATCTACTTTAATATAATACAATTGAAGGGCCTCCTTATTTATTTTTTTAAAGGTTAAATCATTTAAATCGTGTGTTCTCATAATAATCCAGCGTGCCCAACGATCTGGTTCAGTAAGAGCAGATTCCCAATATACACCAGTTCCTTCATGTATAAACCTGCTCATTGAAATGCCCGATGAAAATATTATTGCATCATGGCTTGCCGCCGATATCAAAACAAACCCTTCCTTAGCGGCAGCATTTTTCTTTAACCATCCAGACACCTCGCTCACGTTTTTTTGACTAGAACCCACAGTCGCATCGTCAATTGTCACTGCATCATAATTTAAAAAAGCAAAAAACAAAACAAAAACAATTAAACTAACAATTAACCACCGAAAATCTTTTAGCCTATCAATTAAATATGCTGAAAATATGGCAATGGTGGGGGCAAGCATTACGCCATATCTTACGTTAAACCATGTATTGCCACTTATCCCTTGTACAAATAAAACTGAATGACCAAGATAAAGTGCTAAAATATTAAAAATTAACGGAGAAAATAAAGCCGAAGATGATACTCGTAAATTAATATTATTATCTTTTTTAAGCCAAAAAGCCAGCGCCCCTAAAAACCCAAATATTGCAGGAATAGTATATGAGTTATAAAACAAAGCGTACAAATAGACCTTAGCAGAAAGAATTAAATTTCCTTTTGTCGGCAAATCACCAGCCGCTAATAATTGAGCCTGCTGGGCATGAGCTGAAAATGGACCAAAAGCAAAATACAAAGGATCACCAAAAATCATCAAATTCCACAAAACCCACAAAGAAATTCCAATGCCGGCCAAAGTCACAAACATAATCGAAACACCTTCAGCCGCTTTATAACCCATCTTTTTGAATGCCAAGAAAGCGACTGTAATAGTTGCAAAAAACGCCAAAAACCATCCATCATACCTAATCAAAGTTGAGAGCATGATAAAACCAGCTGACTTAACTAAATCAACAACTTTTTCATACTTGCTCCAAAGCATCAGATAATAACAGCCTGCAAGCATTGTTGCCAAAAGAAGCATTTCCGTCATTGCAGTAGACTGAAGATATAAAACATTTAAATTAACAACAAACAAAAAAACACCAAAAAAACGAGCAAACAGACCAACTTTTATTTCTCGAAGGTATAGATAAATTAAAACTCCTATAGATATAAAGGAGAGCATAGACTGAATCGAACCAGATAGCCCAGAATGCCACATAAAGTCAATCCACACTGTAGGAACCATTAAAAGGTGTGGCAATGGGAGCCAAACAGAACCAATTTGGGCAAGGCCCGGTTTAAGTCCTTCTACAACCCTACGGCCAATATTTAAATGTGAACGAGCGTCATTATAAGCTAAACCCAAACCATTATTAAAAAACAAATACCAAGACAATATCGAACAAACAGAAAGAACTAATAAAATTATATGAATCGAATATTTTTCTAAATGCTTA
>Ga0209101_1000675_pt1 | contig 27570 bp, 21 predicted proteins | sample ConPoolayeCmetaG_FD_185481 | JGI IMG/M metagenome (GOLD analysis project Ga0209101, IMG submission 185481) | Hot spring microbial mat communities from California, USA to study Microbial Dark Matter (Phase II) - Cone Pool mat layer C metaG... ...
CATCCCCCTGCGTGAGGGCGAGACCCTCCCACGGGTCGGGGCGTGGGGAAACCCGGTTTCCCCGTGTTCACGTGAGCGCATGCAGCGCCGCAGCCCCCCTCCCAGCCTCCCCCCGCTGGGGGGAGGAGCCGGACTCCCGCCCCCGGCGGGGGGGAGCTGAACGCTGCGAACGGTAGTCACCTCCGGGATGAAAATACTTTCTCCTGGGAGGGCTTCGCCCTCCCAGACCCTCCTGCGGGCGGGGGGATGGGGGAACCTGGTTCCCCCTGTTCACGTTAGATCCCCCTCAAGACTGATGACACCTCTCTACACCTGGCCGTAGAATAGAATCGCCCCCTGCAAGGTTGCCCGAACAAGGCCACACACGAGAGGAGGGTCCGATGGAACTGCTCGTTCTCGGCGGCCTGACCGTGGCGGTGTTTCTCGCCATGATCCTCAATCGTGGCGAGCCAGAGGTAGAGACGGTGATCATCACGCGACCGGCGTCTCAGCGTCCCGCCAATCCCCTGGCGCCCCTGCTCATCGGTCTCGGCTTCATCCTGGTCATGCTGGTCCTGCTGGATCGGTTGCAGCAGTGGCTAGCACGGTAGCGGCAGGGGGTCATCGGGCGCGGAGGGGCCAGGCCCCTCCGCGCCTCCCCATTTCCGGTCTCAGAGCATCTCCCGCAGTCTGGCGCGCTGGAGCTTGCCGGCGGCGGTGCGCGGCAGGGCGGTGACGAAGCGCAGGCTGCGCGGGCACTTGTAGGCCGCCAGGCGCTCCCGGCAGAAGGCCAGCACGTCGGCGGCCAGGTCATCCGTCGGCGAGCGGCCCGTTGCCGGCACCACGAAGGCGACCGGCGCCTGCCCCCAGGCCGGGTCGGGCGCGCCGATCACCCCCGCCTCGGCCACGGCAGGATGGGCCAGCAATACGGCCTCGACCTCCGCCGGATAGACGTTCTCGCCACCCGAGATGATCAGGTCGCTGCGCCGGTCAACCACGTACAGAAAGCCCTCGGCGTCGCGATGGCCCAGATCGCCGGTGCGCAGCCAGCCGTCCACGATGGCGGCGGCGCTGGCTTCAGGGTGCCCGTGGTAGCCGGGGGTGACGGTGGGACCGCGCACCCAGATCTCGCCCACCTCGCCGGGAGCGGTGTCATGCCCGGCGTCGTTGACGATACGCACCTCGGTGGGCAGCAAGGGCTGCCCCACCGAGCCGGGCTTGCGCGGGGCGTCGGCGGGGGCCAGGGTGGCGACCTGGGAGGCGGCCTCGGTCAGGCCGTAGGTGAGGGCGACCGGCACGCCGCGGGCGGCGCAGGCTTCGAGGAGCGGCCGGGGGGCGGGGCCGCCGCCGAGCAGGGCGCAGCGGAAGTGTGGTGGGAAAGGCCGCGCGCCGCGCAGATCGAGCATGCGCTGGAGCATGACCGCGACCAGCGAGGCAATCGTCACCCCCTGGTGATCAATCGCGTCCAGGGCGGCGGCGGGGTCGAAGCGTTCGTGGAGCACCACCGGGAGGCCGTAGATCGCCCCCCGCAACACAATCGCCAGCCCGCCGACGTGGAACAGCGGCAGCGCCGCCAGCCAGCGGTCGTCGTCGCGCAGGCCCAGGTTGAGCGCCGAACCCATCGCGCTCCACCAGTGGTTGCCGATGGTCAGCAGAGCGCCTTTGGGCCGGCCGGTGGCGCCGGAGGTGTAGATGATCGTGTGGGGCGCGTCGAGGGCCAGGACGCGCTCGGGGGCGACGAGCGGTTCTGCGGGCTGCCCCGCGCCCGGCGGCTGGAGTTGCGGGCCACCATCCGCGACGTTGGCCGGCGCCGGCAGGCCAGGCAGGCAGCCTTCGCCAGGCGAGCCGGCGCCCGCGGGCGCCCGGCGGGCCGGTGGGCCATGGCGCATGCGGAATATTTCGTCGTGCTCGAGGCGCTCCCCGACCGAGGCGCCGGTGTCCGGTCCCGGAGCGCCGAGGTCCTCAAGCGCCGCCCGCGGCACGGCCCCGAGACCGGCGGCAACGCCGGCGTGTTCCGCGTCGTGGAGCAGCAGGGCAGCCCCGCAATCGGCGAGTTGCCAGGCCAGTTCGGCGGGGGCCAGGCGGATATTGAGCGGCGCCAGCACGGCCCCGCAGCGGGGCGCAGCGTGGATCGCCGCCACATAGGCCGGGCCGTTGCGGGCCAGCACCGCGACATGGTCGCCGGGGCGCACCCCCAGGCCGGCCAGGCGCGTCGCCAGCCGCGTGGCCCGGTCGTCGAGCGCGGCGAACGTCCACGTGCCGCCCGGGGTTATCAGCGCGGGACGGTGGGGATGCAACGCCGCTCGACGGGCCAGCCAGTCGGGGATGGTGGTCATGGTCCAGCCTGAGGTGAAAATAAGCCCTCGGCGAGGGGTATGGGGAAACCGGGTTTCCCCATACCCCTGCCCGCGGGAGGGTCTGGGAGGGCGCAGCCCTCCCAGGAGAACCCGGTTATCCCCTTGCGGATGCGGGCCGGAGGCCCGCGCACCCAGGCCCCGGCCCCTGGGAGGGTTTGGGAGGGCTGCGCCCTCCCAAACCCTCCCGTGAACAGTTCCGTTCATACCATCAACCCGATCGCCAGCAACGCGCCGAAGACCAGGTGCAGGCGGGCGGACCCGCGCAGGGCCAGGTTCAGCACGCGCCCCCGCTCGGTCCAGACCATGCGCAGCAGGGGCAGGGCCAGGGGCAGGCTGAGCCAGGGCAGGAGCACGAAGGGCGACGTCCCGCTCCACCGCCAGATGGCCGGCAGCAGCAGGTAGGCTCCGAGCACCAGCGCGGCGTACTCGACACGGGCGAAGCGCTCGCCGAAGATCACCGCCAGGGTGCGCTTGCCGGCCTTGCGATCGGTCGGCGCATCGCGCAGGTTGTTCACTACGATGATTGCCGTCACCAGCATCGCCACCGGCAGACTGACCAGGAAGACCGGCGGGCGAAAGGCGCCGGTGTGCAGATAATCGGTGCCAACAACGGCGATTATCCCGAAGAAGACGAAGGTGAACAGATCGCCCAGACCATGGTAGCCCAGGGGAAACGGCCCGCCGGTGTACAGAATACCCGAGGCGATGGACAGCGCGCCGATGAGCAGAATGGGCCAGCCACCGACGACGATCAGGTAGACGCCGCACAGGGCGGCCAGGCCGAAGCAGAGCAGCATGGCATTGCGCACCGTCGCCGGGGCGATGAGGCCGCTCTGAGTCACGCGGGTGGGGCCGAGGCGCTCGGGGGTGTCGGCGCCCTTGAGATGGTCGAAGTAATCATTGGCGAGATTGGTGCCGATCTGGATGAGCAACGCCGCCAGCAGGGCAGCCAGAAACACCAGGGGCCGGAAGAAGCCATCGGCAAAGGATGTGGCCGAACCCACCAGCACCGGCACCACGGCCGCCGGCAGCGTCGGCACGCGAATGGCCATCAACCAGCGTTTGAACGGCCCCGGGGGAGCCGGCGCAGTGACATTGGTCATCATGGCTCAGAGTATATCACCGGGCGAGGGTCGTGGAGACACTCCGGTTTCCCCGGTGGGGGCAACCTCTATGGTCTTTGCATCCCTCAGCCGCTCCAGGCCGCGCCGGCGGCCTTCGCATCCTATAGCCGAGGGCTGATGGTCTTTGCATCCCTCAGCCGCTCCAGGCCGCGCCGGCGGCCTTCACATCCTATGGCCGAGGGCTGATGGTCTTTGCATCCCTCAGCCGCTCCAGGCCGCGCCGGCGGCCTTCGCATCCTATAGCCGAGGGCTGATGGTCTCTGCATCTCTCATCCGCTCCAGGCCGCGCCGGCGGCCTTCGCATCCTATAGCCGAGGGCTGATGGTCTTTGCATCCCTCAGCCGCTCCAGGCCGCGCCGGCGGCCTTCGCATCCTATAGCCGAGGGCTTCAGCCCGACGGCCAGCCCGGCATACCGGATTAATTTTTCAAAGACCATCCAGGTTGCCCCACGAGTTGCCCCCCGGCAGGGGCACGGGGAAACCTGGTTTCCCCAATCTACGGAAAGCGCCGGAAGCGCCGGAAGTTGGGCCTGCGCTTTTCGAGATAGGCCCGGTGCCCCTCCTGGGCCTCCTGGGTGAGGTAGTAGAGCAGGGTGGCGTCGCCGGCGAGTTGTTGCAGGCCGGCGTGGCCATCGGCGGCGGCGTTGATCGCCGCCTTGAGCATGCGGATCGCCAGGGGGCTTTTCTCGAGGATCTCGCGGGCCCACTGCACCCCCTCGTCCTCCAGCCGCTCCAGGGGCACCACGGCGTTCACCAGTCCCATCTCCAGGGCCTGCTGGGCGTTGTACTGTCGGCAGAGGTACCAGATCTCGCGGGCCTTTTTGTCACCGACCATGCGCGCCAGCAGGTTGGAGCCGTAGCCGCCGTCGAAGCTGCCCACCCGCGGCCCGGTTTGCCCGAAGATGGCGTTGTCGGCGGCGATGGTCAGGTCGCAGACGACGTGCAGCACGTGGCCCCCGCCGATGGCGTAGCCCGCCACCAGGGCGATGACCGGCTTGGGGATAATGCGAATGAGGCGTTGCAGGTCGAGCACGTTGAGCCGCGGAATGTCGTCCTGCCCGATGTAGCCGCCCTCGCCGCGCACGGTCTGGTCGCCGCCGGAGCAGAAGGCCTTGTCGCCGGCGCCGGTGAAGAGGATCACGCCGATGCGTTCGTCGTCGCGGGCGCGGGAGAAGGCATCGAGCAGTTCACGCACCGTTTCGGGGCGAAAGGCGTTGCGCTTCTCGGGGCGGTTGATGGTGATTCTGGCGATCCCTTCGCCGCCCGCGTCGTGTTCGTAGATGATGTCGGTGTAGGTTCCCGCGCTGATCCACTCGATAGGCATAGGTGTTCCTCGCTTTAACGCTAAACGTGAAGGTGGGGAAACCTGATTTCCCCACCTTCACGTGGGTCCACTGCGGCTTCGCGGCGCCACCAGGGGGTATCAAGACGTTGCAAGCCATGGTTCGTACGGGATGTGCCATTCGCGGCGTTCTACCCCCCTCCCAGCCTCCCCCCGCCGGGGGGAGGAGCCGGGTTCCCGCTCCCGGCGAGGATGTCAACCTATCATATCCCCTCTTATGTATCCTACCACAAGTTCCCGGAAGGCTTCGGGACGCTCCAGGTGGACGGTGTGGCCGGCGCCGGGCACAATCGCCTGGCGGGCCAGGGGCATGGCCGCGGCCATGCGCGCGCCGATGGCAACGTAGGTTGCGTCGAGTTCGCCGCTGATGATCAGCGCCGGCATGGCCAGCGCCGGCAGATCGGCCCAGAGGCTGCGCTGACGCCCCGCGCCCATGCCCCGCAGGCTGTTGGCGTACCCCGTGGCGCTCCCGCGCAGCCGGCGCGCCCGCAAGGCGGCGCGCGCCGCCTCGGGCAGATGGGCCTGGCTGGCAAACAGGGGCAGGCTGGCCCAGTGGTCCACGAACCACTCCAGACCCTCGCCTTCGATGCGCGCGGCGAGGGCCGCATCGGCGGCGGCGCGGGCGGCCCGCTCGGCGGGGTCCTCGATGCCCGGCGAGGCGCTTTCGAGGATCAGGGCGCGCACCCGCCCCGGGGCGGCCGCGGCGAGGTGCAGGGCCACCCGCCCGCCCATCGAGTAGCCCAGGACCTCGCAGGCGGCATGCCCTAGATGGTCGAGCAGCGCCAGCAGATCGGCAACGGTGCGCTCCATGGTGTAGCAGGCGGGGTCGGCGGGGGCCGGCGCGCGCCCGTGGCCCGGCAGGTCCACGGCGATGACCTGGCGCAGCGGCGCCAGCGCGGGAATCAGCCCGGCCCACTCCTCGGCGCTGCCGGTGAAGCCGTGCAACAGCAGCAGCGGCGGGCCGTGGCCGGTGCGGGTGTATGGCAGGAGGCGCGCTTGATCGGTCCTGTGCATTGACATATCGCGTCAGGTATGCTTGCGCCGCGCGGCCTGTTGCGTGTGCCCGTTCAGGCGCAATACGGTTCAAATAACAGGACGCACGCGGTCGCCTTCCGGCGGGGAGGGGTCCACCAACCGGCTGGTGCCCGCCCGCGGCGGGAGGCCGTGGGGGTTGCGCCAGGCCGCCTGGCCGCCGCGGGCGGGAAAGGGAATATGCGGGGAGGCTGCGCCTCCCCGCACCCCTCCACTGCGTAAGTCCTGTCAAATAACAGGACGCACGCGGTCGCCTTCCGGCGGGGAGGGGTCCACCAACCGGCTGGTGCCCGCCCGCGGCGGGAGGCCGTGGGGGTTGCGCCAGGCCGCCTGGCCGCCGCGGGCGGGAAAGGGAATATGCGGGGAGGCTGCGCCTCCCCGCACCCCTCCACTGCGTAAGTCCTGTCAAATAACAGGACGCACGCGGTCGCCTTCCGGCGGGGAGGGGTCCACCAACCGGCTGGTGCCCGCCCGCGGCGGGAGGCCGTGGGGGTTGCGCCAGGCCGCCTGGCCGCCGCGGGCGGGAAAGGGAATATGCGGGGAGGCTGCGCCTCTCCCCGCACCCCTCCACTGCGCACGTCCTGTCCCCCCAGCGGGGGGGAGGCTGGGAGGGGGCTGAAGCGCCGCGTTCGCCTGTATTGCGTTCAGGGACGGCAGCGTCCCCTGGAGCGGAGAATGGGGAAGCCGGGTTTCCCCACCCCCCGCCCGTGTCGCGGATGGGCGGGCAAACTGCCCTCGCTCCCAGGAACGGCGGGATGCGGGGAGGCCAGGCCTCCTTGCGCCCCGCCACCGCGCACCGCCTGGCTATTCCACGACCCCGGCGGCGCGCAGAGCCGCGCTGACGCGGGGCCAGATGGCGCGGTGGTCGGTCACGTTGCGCTCGCGCTCGGTGCGCACCTCGACCAGGTGCAGGCCATCCCCGGCGAGACCGGCGCGCACCGCGGCGCGGAAGGTGGGCCAGTCCTGCGCCAGGGTGTAGCGGGCGCCGTACAGCTCGGCGAGGGGCCGGAAGTCGAGGCCGTGGGGCGTGCCGAAGAGCCGTTCAAACTGGTCGCGCTCGCTGGCCTGGGGCAGGAAGGAGAAGATCCCTCCGCCATCGTTGTTGATCAGCACGATGGTGGCGTTCAGGCCGTGAAGTCTGGCGGCGAGCAGGCCATTGGCGTCGTGGTAGAGCGAGAGATCGCCCAGCACCATCACCAGCGGCCCGGCGCCCCCGGCGACCGCCCCCAGGGCGCTGGAGACCAGCCCGTCAATGCCGTTGGCCCCGCGGTTGCCGACGATGGTCAGCGGGCCCGCGCCGGCGGGCACGAAGGTGTCGCAGTCGCGGATGGGCATGGAGTTGCCCACAAAGAGCGTCGCCCCGGGGGGCAGCAACCCGGCCAGGTGGAAGAAGACCCCCGGCTCGCTGATGCGCTCGTCGGGGCCGAGGATGGCGGCGATGGCCTCGCGGGCGCTGCGGTCGGCATCGCGCCAGGCCCGCGCCCAGGGGCTAAGCTCCGGCGCGGCGGGCAGGCGGGCGCTCAACTCGCGGCAGAGCCAGGCCGGGTCGCAGAACAGATGCTCGGCGGCCAGACTGGTCGGCTCGCGCCAGCCGGCGCCCTCGTCCACGACGATCTGCCGGGCCGTGGGGTGGCGCTGGAGGAACTGGAGCGCGGGCTTGGAGGTGGGCATGGCCCCGAAGCGCAGCACCACCTCGGGAGCGTAGCGAGCGGCAAAGTCCTCGTCGCGCAGGAAGGCGTCGTAGGTCGCCAGGACCAGGCGCCGGTCGTGGGGGCCGTGGCGCGCGCCGGAGAGGGGATCGGCCAGGATGGGCCAGCCGCGCCCGGCGGCGAGACGGGCGACCGCCGGGGGCAGGTCGGGCGGGCAGCCGGGGCCGCAGAGGATCAGGCCGCGGGCCAGCGGGGCGAGCCGCTCAACCAGCGCGCCGAGGGACGCCTCGGGCAGCAGCCGCGGGCCGGCCACGACGGTCGCCGCGGGGTGGGCCGCGCCGCCCCGCGCCGCGGTAGGGTCGCCCGGGGTGGCGGCCAGGCCGGTAGAACGGCTCTTGAACAGATCCTCCAGCGCCGCGCGGTCGGGCACCAGCGGCTCGCGAAACGGCAGGTTGAGGTGCACCGGGCCGGCGGGCGCGCCGCGCGCGGCGGCCAGGGCGCGGGCAGCCACGGCGCGGAGGTAGGGCAGCAGGGCAGACGCCTCGGACGGGGTGGGCAGGTCGCTGAACCAGCGCGTCATCGCGCCGAAGAGCCGCACCTGGTCAATCGTCTGCGGCGCGCCGTTGTCGCGCAACTCGTGCGGGCGGTCGGCGCTGAGGACGATGAGGGGCACGCGCGCCAGGTCGGCCTCGGCGACGGCGGGGTGAACATTGGCCGCGGCGGTGCCGGAGGTGCAGATCAGGACCGCCGGCTCGCCGCGCTGGCGGGCCATGCCCAGGGCGAAGAAGGCCGCCGAACGCTCGTCCAGGTGCATCCAGACGCGCGCGCCGGGGTGGCGCGCCACGGCCAGGGCCAGGGGGGCGCTGCGCGAGCCGGGGCAGACGACGAACTGGCTGGCGCCGCCGCGGACCAGTTCGTCAATCAGCGTGCCGACCCAGAGGGTCAGGATGTGGATATGGTCGCTCATCGCCTACCCCGCCCCCAGGGCATCGAGCATCGCTCGCAGCTTGATCTCGGTCTCCTGCTCCTCACGCAGCGGGTCCGAGGCGGCCATGATGCCGCAGCCGGCGAAGAGGGCGGCCTCGCGTTCGCCGATGAGGGCCGAACGGATAGCGACGGCAAACTCGCCCTGGCCGCGGGCGTCAACCCAGCCGACGGGGGCGCCGTACCATCCCCGGTCGAGGCCTTCACGGGCGCGGATCCAGGCCAGGGCGGCCTCGCGGGGCTGGCCGCCGAGGGCCGGGGTGGGATGGAGCCGCTCGACGAGATCGAAGATGGCATGCTCGCCGCGTATGCGCCCGGTGACGGGCGTGAAGAGGTGCTGCACGTTCCGCAGGCGCATCACCTGCGGTTCGGCGGCGGCGCTCACCTCGTCGCAGAGATCGGCCAGAGTGGCGACGATGCGGCGCACCACCACGGCGTGCTCGTGGCGGTCCTTGGCGCTCTCCAGGAGGGCGCGGGCCAGGGCGTCGTCCTCCTCCGGGGTGGCGCCACGGCGGACGGAGCCGGCGAGGGCGCTGGCGACGACCAGGCCGTCCTTGAGGCCGACGAGCCGCTCGGGGGAGGCGCCGAGGAAGGTGCTGCCGCCGCGGGCCACGGCGAAGACGAAGGTCTCGGGGTAATCGCGGCGCAGGGCGTCGAGGGTGGCCGCGGGGTTGAAGGGCTGCGCCGAGCGGGCGCGCACCTCGCGCGCCAGCACGACCTTCTCGAGCCGCCCGGCGCGCAGATCGTTCACCGCATCGGCGACCATAGCGCGCCAGGCCCCGGGGGGCAGGGCATCTTCAAGCTCGACCTCACGGGGCGCCCGCGGCGGGCGCCAGGCGCGGCCGATCAGGGCGCGCAGACGACGCGCCGCCGAGAGATGCAGGTCAATTGAAGAGGTTTCGGGGCCGACCAGGCCGTTGACGGTGAGGCTGGCCGTATCACCGACGCGGGCCAGGACCAGGCGCGGCAGCAGCAGCAACCCATCGGGATAGCCCGCCCAGAGGCCGGAGGCGGGGCGCTCGGGGTCGAAACTGAAGCCCACGGCGGCCATCGGGCCGCTGAACGGCAGGGCCGGATCGGCGGCAATGCAGGCTTCAGCGATGAGATCGCGCCAGGCGGCGGCGACGGCGGCGAAGCGCCCGGCGCCGCGAACCTCGAAGCTCCAGGCGGCGCCGAGACCGGTCACGGCGAGACCTACGGCGGGGACGCTCCAGAAAAGCCGGTTATGGGTCACGCCGAGGCCGCGGGCGAAGAGGGCCAGCGGGTCGCGTGGAGGCACGCGCGTGGTCACACTCACCAGCACGGGACGACCCAACGCGCGAGCGCGCTGGCGCGCGATCTCGGCCTGTTCCTCCATCCGCGGCCGCTCGCGGAGGGCGGCGGTAGCGACGCTGACTCCAATCATAACCCGCGACCTGCTCCGTCCGGCGCGGCGCGCCGGCGTCCCGGGGCCGCGCGTTGCGACCCCTCTATATTCGATTATACCCCAGGTAGGGAGCGGGGCGTGGGAGGCGCGGGTCCGGTAGGGTTCGGGAAGCGCATTTCGGAGTTGTCACCTCAAGACACGAACCCCAGACCCCGTTCGCGCATACTGACGTAGCGCCCCCGGCCAATCACCAGGTGGTCAAGCACGTCCACATCGAGCAACTTGCCGGCCTCGACGATCTGCCGGGTGATCAGCACATCTTCGGGCGAGGGGGTCGGATCGCCACTGGGGTGGTTGTGGGCAACGATCAGGGCGGCGCTGTTGTGGCGGATGGCTCCTTTGAAGACCTCACCCACCCGGATCACGGCGCTATTCAGCGAGCCGATATAGATCGTGGCGATCTGCTGCACCTTGTTTTTCGTATCCAGGAGCACGGTGCGAAGGTGCTCCTGGTCGAGGTGCCCCATTTCGACCATCAGCAGGGTGGCGGCATCGGCAGGCGAACGCACCTGGAAGCGTTCATCCTGACCGGCGATGAGCATGCGTCGCCCAACTTCGAGGGCCGCCTTGAGCGTGGCGGCCTTGGCGGCGCCGAGACCGTGCCGGCGGCAGAGATCGAGGTAATCGGCATTGAGCAGCCCGGGCCAGCCGCCGTACTCGACGAGGAGATTCTGGGCCAGGTGCAGGACGCTGGCGCCGCGCACCCCTACGCGCAGCAGGATGGCGAGCAGTTCGGCATCGCTGAGGGCGCCGGCGCCGAGAGCCGCCAGACGTTCGCGGGGCTGATCACCGGCGGGGAGTTCCTTCAGGCGCAGGTGGTACTCGGGCATCGCGGTCCTCTCTGGTAGCAAGGGGATCTACCAGATGTACCGCCAGTGGGGGAGAGAAGGTACGCGAAGGGGGGAGGCCAGGTCTCCCCTCGCGCGCCTGACGTGAACATAGGCTGCTGGAGCAGGGGAATGGGGAAACCGGGTTTCCCCATTCCCCTCTGTGAGAGCGTATCTTCACGGTAGGAACAATTTATGTTCATCCCGTCGGTGTGCGGCGCAGCCGCATGAAGATCTGACAGGAACGCAGGCGCGAACCGCGTTGCGCACCGCTACACCTGCGCCGCCGTGCTACACCCCCACAGCCACAGCCGCTTCCACGGGGAGACGCTCATCGAGCCAGGTTCGGAGGCTGGGATAGCGCAGGTTCAGGCCGAGATCGTGGCGCAGGCGACGATTGTCGAGACGCACCGAGGCCGTGAGCGAGCCGACGATACTCGGGTCGAGGCCGGCGCGGAGCGCGGCGGCGGGTGAGAACGTGCGTGGCGGGACCATGCCCAGGCGGCGACGGATCTCGCCGGCAAGGTCGATCTGACGCAGCGGCTCATCATCGCCGACATTGTAGATCGCCCCCGGCTGCCCCTCCACTGCCACCCGCTCAAGCACATCGAGCAGATCGTCCACATGGATGTGCGACACAAAGTTGCGACCATTGCCGTAGATCGTCGCCAGACCGGTCTCGACGGCGGTCACCGGGTCGCGCTCGGGGCCATAGATTGACGCAACGCGCAGGATGATCGCGGGGAAACGCCGCTCGCGGGCCACGCGCATAATGCTGCGCTCGGCCTCAGCCATCACCTCGCCGAGGAGATGCTGGGGAGCTACGGGGAAGTCCTCATCTACCCAGGCCTCGCCGGGGTTGCCGTAGGGGGTCACATTCGACGTAAAGACGTAGGCGGCGATCGGGCCGGCGCGCTCACAGACACTGATCAGGTTCAGGTTTCCGTTGACGTAGGTGCGATGCAGCGCGCTGCCGTTGAGGACCGAACACGAGGTGAGGTTGAAGACATACTCCGCGCCCTCGGCGATGCCGGCGAGCGTATCGGGACGGGTAAGATCGCCGATCCAGACGCTCATACCCTGTGAGGCGAGCCGTTCGACGACCGGGGTGTCAGGGTTCAGCACCAGGCCGCGCACCCGATGCCCTGCCAGCAGCAAACGTTCTGCGAGCCGCGAGCCAACATAGCCAGACGCGCCTGCGATCAGGTAGTACGCCATAGTCCACCTCGCATGGGCTTGGGGTGAGGCAGCGACACTGCAAGGCGGTCGGGGGGCAGCATCGCCAGCTCACCGCAACGACAGGGTACAGGCTGCCCTGACCGGCGCCCGCTCGCAGTTGTGCGCGATCCGCCTGTTCAGGTGCAGTAATGCCATGATTTTAGCATTTTTCAACCAGAAGTGCTACGCCTTCAGGCCGCTCGCGCCTGTGCATGGGCTGTGCATTAGATCCCGCCCTGATGGGCACAGCGCGGCCCTGAGCAGGAGCGAGTCGAGGCGCTATGCAGACCCCGCGCAATGCGCTCAGCGAACACACGCTCGCCAAATCTATGCTTCGAGCATAGTACAATGAACCATGGTGGAAGTTCCACCGGTCTCTCGAATAGCCCGAGCGCGAGGTATTCGCTCCTCGACCATCAGCGCATCGGTATGACACCTGAACACTCACAACAGGAACTAGAAAAGCGTATCCAGCAGTCAGGCATGACCCTGAGCAACCTGACACCGGCGCAGGGCTTGCGCTTGATGCTCGATTTTTACCGTGATGTCCGGGCGGAGGACTGCCAGCCAGAGAACCTGGATGATATGTTGCTCGTCGAGTGGGGCACGTACAACTCAGGCGAGGGACGTTCGTTCTGCATCAACATGGTCAGGCAGTTCACTGAGGCCTTGACAGAGGACGAGGGCGGCGCGTCTTCGATGACGACCCTCAGTCTCACCTTTCATTTCCCTCCATCTGCGCAGTTCGATGGACTGCAAGACCATCACTGGTGCAGCGCGCCAGATGCAGTGAAGGACTTTGAGCGATTGATCATCGGCAGCGAGGCATATCGGGCGGTCGCTACCGCGCGCCCCCAGAGGGTCACCCTTGATTACGGCCCGGTGTGATGTAGCAATCTTACCTTGTTGCACATTCCGGTTGGAGCGGTGAGGTCATGATTGCTAACGTGAACATGGGGGAACCAGGTTCCCCCATACCCCCGCCCGCGGGAGGGTGGGGGCGGGCGCAGCCCGCGAGCAGGGGAATGGGGAAACCCGGTTTCCCCATTCCCCCACCCGGTGGGAGGGTTTGGGAGGGCGTAGCCCTCCTCAATCGAACGCGCTAATCAATCCGGTCATACGCCGGGAGGGTGAGGAACTCGACGAACTCGTCGCTGGTAGTGATGGCATCGAAGAGTTCGGCCGCCTCTTCGTAGCGACCATCTTCGTAGGCCGGGCCGAGGATCGCCCGCACCTTCTGGAGTTCCTCGGGCAGGAACTGGCGGAACAACTCCACGGTAACCTTGCGCCCGTCATCGAGCCGGCCTTTGGGGCTGCGGATCCACTGCCAGATCTGCGCGCGCGAAATCTCCGCGGTGGCCGCGTCTTCCATCAGGTTAAAGACGGGAACGCAGCCATTGCCGGCGAGCCACGCGCCGAGATACTGGATGCCGACATTGATATTCAGACGCATGCCGGCTTCGGTGATCGGTCCCTGCGGGCCGAACCTGAGCAGATCCTCGGCGGAGACCTGCACATCCTCACGGGTGCGATGGATCTGGTTCGGGGTCTTCATCACCGCATCGAAGGCTTCCATGGCCACCGGCACCAGTCCGGGGTGCGCCACCCAGGTGCCGTCGTGGCCATCATTGACCTCGCGCTCCTTGTCGGCGCGCACCCTGGCCAGGGCCTCCTCATTGGCCTGCGGGTCGTTTTTGATCGGGATCTGCGCGGCCATGCCGCCCATCGCATGCGCGCCGCGACGGTGGCAGGTCTTGATGCTGAGGAGCGAGTAAGAACGCATGAAATGGGTGGTCATAGTGACCAGGGCGCGGTCGGCCAGGCAGAAGTCAGGGTCGTTGCGGAACTTCTTGATACAGGAGAAAATGTAGTCCCAGCGCCCACAGTTCAGCCCGGCGGAGTGCTCGCGGAGTTCGTAGAGGATCTCGTCCATCTCGAAGGCGGCGAGAATGGTCTCGATCAGCACGGTGGCCTTGATCGTGCCACTGGGGAGGCCAAGGTAGGCCTGGGCCTCGAGGAAGACATCGTTCCAGAGCCGGGCTTCGAGATGGCTTTCCAGCTTGGGCAGGTAGAAATACGGCCCGCCCTGGATCTCGAGGGCCTGGCGGGCGTTATGAACGAAGTAGAGCGCGAAGTCGAAGAGCGCGCCGGAGACCGGCTCGCCATCCACGAGCACGTGCTTTTCGGGCAGATGCCAGCCGCGGGGCCGGACGAAGAGCACGGCGGGATTGTCGTTCAGGGCATACTGCTTGCCCTCGGGCGAGGTATAGCTGATCGTGCGGCGCAGGGCGTCGCGCAGGTTGATCTGCCCGCTGATCTGGTTCTCCCAGGTCGGCGTATTGGCGTCCTCGAAGTCGGCCATGAAGACCTTCGCGCCCGAGTTGAGCGCATTGATCACCATCTTGCGGTCCACCGGGCCGGTGATCTCCACGCGGCGGTCGTTCAACTGGGCGGGGAAGGGCGCGATGGTCCAGTCGGCGGCGCGAATATGGGCCGTTTCAGGGAGGAAATCAGGACGTTTGCCGGCATCGAGTTCGGCCTGGCGGACCTGGCGCGCGGCCAGCAACTCCAGCCGGCGGGGGTTGAAGCGCCGGTGGAGCCGGGCCACCAGTTCCAGCGCCGGGGGCGTGAGGATCGTAGCATACTCTGGAGTTATGCGCCCGAGGATCTGCAGACCCGCGGGCAGGGAAAGATCGGCCATTGATCACCTCTTTCTATATTGGGCCATGGGCGGCGCTGCCGCACACCGACGGGATGAACAGTGTTTGGGAGGGCGGCGCCCGCCCACACCCTCCCACCGGGTGGGGCCATGGGGAAACCCGGTTTCCCCATCCCCCTGCGGGAGGGCCAGGCTCTCCCGCGGGCGGGGGTGTGGGGGAACCAGGTTCCCCCATTTTTTAGGAAGCGCGGCGCTTCGCCGATCAATGGAACTGCTCGGCCTCGGTCGAGCCGGCCAGGGCCGTGGTCGAACTGGCGCCACCGGAGATCACCAGGTTCACCTCATCGAAGTACCCGGTGCCCACCTCGCGCTGGTGACGGGTGGCGGTGTAGCCATCCTTCTCGGCGGCGAACTCGGCCTGCTGCAATTCGGAATAGGCGGCCATACCGCGGTCACGATAGCCGCGGGCAAGCTGGAACATGCTGAAGTTGAGGCTGTGGAAGCCGGCCAGGGTCACGAACTGGAACTTATAGCCCATCTTGCCGAGTTCGACCTGGAAGCGGGCGATATCGGCGTCGCTGAGCTTCTTCTTCCAGTTGAACGACGGCGAGCAGTTGTAGGCCAGCAGCTTGCCGGGATACTTCGCGTGGATCGCCTCGGCGAAGCGGCGAGCCTCCTCCAGGTTCGGCTCGGCGGTCTCGCACCAGACCATATCAGCATACTCGGCGTAGGCCAGCCCGCGGGCGATAGCCTGGTCCAGCCCGGGCCTGACATAGAAGAAGCCTTCGGGGGAGCGATCACCGGTGAGGAAGGGGCGATCGCGCTCATCAATATCGCTGGTGAGCAGATTGGCGGCGTTGGCATCGGTGCGGGCGATGATCAACGTAGGCACGCCCATCACATCGGCGGCCAGACGCGCCGCGACCAGATTGCGAATCGCCTGCTGGGTGGGCAGGAGCACTTTGCCGCCCATATGGCCGCACTTCTTCTCGGAGGCCAACTGATCCTCAAAATGCACCCCCGCGGCGCCGGCTTCGATCATCGCCTTGGTCAACTCAAACACGTTCAACGGGCCGCCAAAACCGGCCTCGCCGTCGGCGACAATCGGCGCGAACCAGTAAATATCGCCCTTGCCCTCGGCATGCTGGATCTGGTCGGCGCGTTGCAGGGCCTGGTTGATGCGCTTGACCACGTGAGGCACGCTGTTGGCCGGGTAGAGACTCTGGTCGGGATACATCTGACCCGCCAGGTTGGCATCGGCGGCCACCTGCCAGCCGCTCAGGTAGATCGCCTTCAGCCCTGCCTTGACCTGCTGCATGGCCTGGTTGCCGGTGAGGGCGCCCAGGGTGTTCACGAACGGCTCGGTATGCAGCAAGTGCCAGAGGCGCTCGGCGCCCATGCGCGCCAGCGTATACTCGATCTGCACCGAGCCGCGCAGACGGTAGACATCCTCCGCGGTGTAGGGGCGAGTAATGCCCTGGAAGCGCGGGGTGTTCCAACTTGCAGCGATCTTCGCGATCTCCTGTTCAGCAGTCATGGTCTCTGTTCCTTTCTTCAACGACGATGAATCGGATGGCGAGACCTGCGCAGGCCTGGCGCGCGGGCCGGCTGCCTATTCCAGCAGCATGTCAGCGGACAACGAAGATGGCCCCCGTCGCGCGGCATGAGTATGCCGCCCATCAACGGAAGCCCGGTAGGCCGCTGAAGGTCGCCGCTGACCGCTGCCGCCACACTGCCTGCCTCGAATCGCGAAATGGATAACGGTAACGGAATGCACAAGTCTCTTCGTCTATTATAGCCGACGCGCAGTTACAGGGTAGTTACAAATTCCACCTTGTGGCGAAGATTTCCGTGATGCGAAAAACTCGCCTGCGCCGCCCACCCCGCGCGGGCGCCGCTCCCGTGAACCTGGGGGAACCTGGTTCCCCCATCCCCGGTTTGCATCGGGCGGTGTGCCGCCCGACGGCATGGACGGCTAACGTGAACATGGGGGAACCAGGTTCCCCCATTCGCCCGCCCGCGGGAGGGCCTGGCTCTCCAGCAGGGGGATGGGGAAACCGGGTTTTCCCATCCCCCGCCCGCGGGAGGGTTTGGGAGGGCTGCGCCCTCCCAAGAAGGATGTTCATCCCGTCGGTGTGCGGCGGAGCCGCATGGACGGCTAACGTGAACATAGGCTCTTGAAGAGGGGGGTGGGGGAAACCGGGTTTCCCCATCCCTCAGCGGACGCGCGCCGGAGGCCCGCGCATCCAGGCCCCGGCCCCTGGGAGGGCTGCGCCCTCCCAAGAACAACCGTATGTTCATTGCGGCGTTGTGCGCGAATCGCATGGACGGCTAACGTGAAAATAGGGAAACCGGGTTTCCCCATGCCCCCGCCCGCGGGAGGGCCTCGCCCTCAAAGGGGTCTGGGGAAACCCGGTTTCCCCTTCCCCTCACCCGGTGCGAGGATGTGGGCAGGCGCAGCCCCCGAGCAGGGGTCTGGGGAAACCCGGTTTCCCCTTCCCCTCACCCGGTGCGAGGATGTGGGCAGGCGCAGCCCTCCCAGGAACAACCTTGTTCATCGTGGCGTGGTGCGCCAATGCGCATAACCGTTGGCGGCGTCACTCCCAGGTGCGGCCATAGTTGCGCTGGAGCTTGTCGAGGATGGCCCGTTCGAGGTCAATGTTCAACAGGTAGGCGAGCTGAAAGAGGTAGTTGGCCACATCGGCGAGCTCCCCGGCCAGTGCTTCCGGGTCCTTCGGGGTTTCACTGAACTGGAAGTGCTCGAGCAACTCGGCGGCTTCGACGGCGACCGAAATCGCGATGTTCCGCGGCGTCTGCGGGAAGATCGAGTCGGCGGCGTACCAGCCCTTGTCGGTGACGAACTGGTTGATGCGGTCGGTGAGTTCGTTGATGTCCATTGCTTGCGCTCCTGGGGTCAGCATTGGCGCCGCACGGGCGGAGGAGGGGCGCGGAGCGCGCCCATCATACGCGCCGCTGGCGCCCGTGCTACAATACGCGCGCTAGCAGAGAATGCCGCGCCACGAAGAGGAGGGTGGGATGCTCACTATCGAACAGCTTACCGGCTATTGCGAGCGCGCGATTGCCGAACGCCACCTTGCCGGTGACAAAGAGGGCCTGCGCCGGGTGCAACTGGCGCTGGTCGTCCTGATGGAAGCCGCGCAGGCCGCCGGTGACAAGGAGACCGCGCGGCGTTTCCAACTGCTGGCCTCCCGCTCGGCCAATTTGCAAGAGCAGTTGGAGGGCGGCAATGACGCCGACGGCTGATGCCCCATCGGGGTTCCCCATCACCCTGGCCGACATCCAGCACGCGCGACAGACGATCCGCGACGTGGTGATCAACACGCCCATCTTGCCCGCGGCGCAACTATCGAGCGAACTGGGCGCGCAGGTATTCTACAAGGCCGAGAACACCCAGTACAGCGGGTCGTTCAAGGTGCGCGGGGCCTTCAACACCATCGCCCACCTGAGCGCCGAGGAGAAACACCGGGGCGTGATCGCCCCCTCAGCCGGCAACCACGCCCAGGGGGTGGCCCTGGCGGCGCACCTCCACGGGGTGCGCGCGGTGATCGTCATGCCCGAACGGGCGCCGCTCAAGAAGATCGTCGCCACGCGCCGTTTCGGGGCCGAGGTCATTCTGCGCGGCGAGAGCTTCGACGATGCGGCGGCCTACGCTGGCGAGTTGCAGGCCCGCCACGGGTATACCTACATCCACGCCTTCGATAACCCCTCTGTCATCGCCGGTCAGGGCACCATCGGCCTGGAAATCGCCGAGGCCCTGCCCAACCTGACCACCCTGGTGGTGCCGATCGGCGGCGGCGGCCTGATCGGCGGGATCGCCCTGGCGCTGAAGGCGCTGCGGCCCGACACGCGCATCGTGGGCGTCCAGGCCGCCGGTTGCGCCCCCGTGCCGGCCTCGCTCGCCGCCGGGCATCCCATCGCCGTCGAGGCCGCCCGGACGATCGCCGATGGGATCGCCGTCAAGTCGCCGGGCCGCCTGACCCTGCCGCTGATCCAGGCGCTGGTGGACGAAGTGGTGGTGGTGGACGATGAGGACATCGTGCTTGCCATCGCCCACGTGGTGCAGAACAGCCGTCTGGTGGTCGAAGGGGCGGGCGCGGCGGGGGTGGCCGCCTTGCTGGCCGGCAAGACGCGCCTCGCCCCCGGCTCGGTGACGGCGGTGCTGCTCTGCGGCGGGAACATTGACGATGAACTGCTCGCCCGCGTGCTGGAGACGGCCATGGTGCGCCAGGGCCGCTACCTGCTGCTCCGCACCAGCGTCGAGGACCGGCCCGGCGGCCTGGCGCGCCTGATCAACCTGGTGGCCGAGACGGGCGCCAGTGTGCTCGACCTGTTCCATCGCCGGGCGATGTGGCGCGTGCCGATCACCATGGCCGGCGTGGAACTGGTGCTGGAGGTGCGCGACGAGGAGCACGCCCAGGCCGTGCTGGAGCACCTGCGGCGCCATGGCTACCGCTGCGAGCGCGATGGCGTCGGGCCATGGCCCGGGTAGGAGCGCGTCCGCGTTGCCCGCTTGCCCGCGACAGACGAAAACGTTGTTCGTGGGAGGCACCACAGGGGTGGTTGTGGAGGGGCCAGGCCCCGCCCATCTGCTAGTTACCCCCCGATCAGCTTCCGCACCGCCTCGGCGATCTGCGTGGCAATCGGCAACACCGTCGGCAACACCGCTGCGAGGTTCTGCGCCGCCTGCTTCAACCCCTCGGCACTGATCTGCACCAGGGTTTTGTTCGGCTGTGACTTCATCGCCTGCTCGACAGCAGCCTTCGCCGTCTCGGCGACTGCCTCAGCCTCGCCGGCCTGCTCCGCCGGCGCCTTCTGCAACTCCACGCTCAGTTGCTCGATAAGCTGCTGAAGCTGCGCCTTCGTCGCCGCGTCGCCTACCGGGGCCGCGCCGATGCTCTGCGAGACATTGGTCAGCGTTGATTTGATGTTCAGGATCGCGCCGCTGAAATTGCCCGACATGGTGAACTGGTCGCCGCTCACGAAGGCGCCCTTTCGCTTGTCAATGTTGCCCCCGGCGTAGTCACCCCCGCCGGTGTCAACGTTGCGCACGCTGCTGCGTGCCCCGCGCCCAATCGCAATGCCCGTGCCGCTGATATTGCCGGTGGTAATCCGGTCGCCCTCGGTGATGTCGGTCTTGCTCATATCGCGGCCGGCCACGTCACCGATGCTACCGAACTGACCCCCGCCGCCGAAGTGGACCCCACCGCGCCGGCCGCTCTGATCCACGGTGACATTGCCATGCACATCGCCCGCAATCGCCGCGCCGACCTGCGCCTGGCCGCCGATGCGCTGCTGGTGCTGGCGCAGCAGCGCCTGGCTGTAAGCCGGGTTGACCTCGCGCACCGCCGCGCCCTCGGGTGGAGCGCCGGAAGCGTCGAAATCGCCGAGGGTCGTCGCGCCACGGTAGAGCGCCACGGCGAACGGCCCAACGCCCTTGAGAATGGTCAACTCCGGCTCCTGCTTCTCGCCATAGCGCTGGCGCACGACTGGCGGAACCCGGCGCGGCACAGCCTCATCGAGCGCGAAGTAGAGGTGGGTGTAGAGGTCGAAGACGCTGACGTAGCCGCGGTTGCTGCTGACCCCCCTGCCCTGCAGGCCATCCACCAGGGCCTGCGTGAAGAGCGTGAGCGGGCCGGGACCGATAAACGAGTATTGGTTCTCGCGGCAGGCGCTGATGATCACGCGCCCCTCGCCGGTGCCCAGCAGCGCCGCCGAGACCTGCGGCGGCAGCGGGGCGCCGGTCATCGGCTCTTCACCAGAGTCCAGGACGGGTGAGATCTCGCCTGCGTGACAGGCATTGACGATCAGGAGCAGCCGTCTGGCTTTGATGGCACGTATCTTTGCGATCAGTTCGGTCTCACCGATACCCGTGCCCGCCACAACCTTGCGCCCGTCCAGCCGGGTGTCGTGGGTGGTGAGATAGTAGCCGTCGTCGCCGTACTCGCCGTGACCGGCGTAGAAGACAAAGACCGTATCCCCCTCATCGGCCCGCGCCGCCAGATCATCGAGCGCCGCCAGAATCCCCGCGCGGCTCGTGGAGGAATCGGAGAGCAGCGTGACCTGTTCAGGCGGGTAGCCGCAGAACTGTGGATCGCGCAGCACGGCGGCCACAGCATGCGCATCGGCAGCGGTGATCGGCACGTCGAGCTGCGGCGCATAGGCATAGCGGCCGATGCCGATTACCAGGGCGTAGGCGGTGAGGAAGGGCATAGGCTATCTCCTCGCGCTGCAGCGATCAGAACACCCGAGTCGAGATAGGTGCGGATCATCGTTCGCCCCGGCGTTCTGCCACCTCAGCAGCCAGGCTTGTCCGATCAAGCAACGGCGCACCACTCGCCACAATGTCGGCTCGGATTGATCGCAGGCGCTGGCCTAATACCATTTCCTGTTGAACATTCCGCATTCGTCGAAGTGCTGGATCGCACGGTGACGCCCTGCAAGGCAATCCACAATCCAACATCGGCAATCCAAAATGGTATAAGGGCGACTCCTGTGCTTCAGTACTGGCGATTTCTGTGGCGAGCCGGGCAGTCAGGTCATCGATCAGCCGCGCTTTACCGGCAGGCGAGAGCATATCGGTCAGGTGTTTCAGTTGATCAAGGGTCATACCGGTCATCGTTCGGGTCTCCTTTTCCATACTGTGGCCCCGGCTTCAGCAGACTCATGATACGCCACGCGCACCTTCACTCGTCATCAATTGTATCAGACTGTAACCGCGCTACCATGCGCTGCGACAGTTGAGAGAAACGTCGCCCGATTGGCCGAAGAATAAGCAGCCGCACTCTGCTGACGCTGAGCAGCCACGCGATCACCGGCGCGCCATAGGGCACGAGTCCGCCGGCAGCGAGTGCTGCGAGAGCGAGGCAGACCCATGGCCAGGGCGCAGGCAACCCGCCGCAGATTGGGGCAGCGAGCGCTGCGCCAGCAAGTGCAAAAAGGGCGACCAGCGCCGGGCGTGACCAGTAGCTCAGCACGGCAATGACGATGACACACACCTGGAGAAACTGACCGCCGCCCGTATGTTCGACAAGGCCACCGGCGATCCATCCGGCCAGGATCGCAGTGAGCGCCGCACGCGCGCGGTGGAAGACCAGCCCGAACTGAACAGCATTTCGCCAGATACCTGCGGGCATCTGTCTGAGTCGCGTCTTGAGCAGTTGCCGCGCTGCCCGCTGATAGCCGCGTGCGTTCAGGTTGCGGCTCAGAGCCAGCAGGTATCGCGCTATCGCGCCGATCCCCCGACACGCCAGGTTCGAGCGATGCGGGCAGAACGCCACGATGCGATTGACAATCCGATCCACCGACGGCAACGCCCACCACCCCTCCGCCGCTACCGGGTCGCCGTGATGCTCATCGCCCACAAAGCTAGCTCCATGAACGACCAGACGCGAGATCCTGCGATCTCGCGTCTGGCTTTCTGAAGCCCTCCATCGTGGCGCCCCCGAGCCGACTCGAACGGCTGACACGCGGTTTAGGAAACCGCTGCTCTATCCTCTGAGCTACGGGGGCAGACAGCGTGAGTGTACCACAGATGGCCCCCCGGCGCAATGCGCCCGCGCGGCGCGCATGCCAGCCCCGACCCTCCCGCGGGCGGGGGACCGGGTGCGCGGGCCTCCGGCCCGCATCCGCAGGGGGATGGGGAAACCCGGTTTCCCCGTCCCCCTGCGCACGGGCAGCGCCCTCACCCTCCCGCGGGCGGGGGCGTGGGGAAACCCGGTTTCCCCATGGTCACGTGAGACGGTCATGCGCATGGCGCACCACGCTGCGATGACCATGCTCTGGGAGCGCGGGCGTCCCGCCCGCATCGCGGCTCCGCGGGCACGGTGACGGCCCCTTCCCTGACCCGCCCCCGCCGGGGGCGGGAACCCGGCTCCTCCCCCCAGCGGGGGGAGGCTGGGAGAGGGGCTGAACCCTGCGCACGATGGTCACCGCAGCCGTCCATGCGGCTCCGCCCCCCAGCGGGGGGAGGCTGGGAGGGGGGCGGAACCCTGCGCACGATGGTCACCGCAGCCGTCCATGCGGCTCCGCCGCACCACGCCGCAATGAACATACGGTTGTTCCTGGGAGGGCGAAGCCCTCCCACACCCTTCCGCGGGTGGGGGCATGGGGAAACCGGGTTTCCCCATGCCCCTGCGGGGCGGGGGCGTGGGGAAACCCGGTTTCCCCACCCCCTCGCCGAGGGCGTATGTTCACGTTAGGAGCTATAACCGGCGCAATTGTCAAGATCTTGTTACCTGCAACGTCTATACTTTCAGACATGGTCTCGCGATGCGACCATTGCTGCCGCCAGGGCGCGCGACGCGCACCTGCGCATAGCTCGTCCATCATTGTAAAGGAACCAGGTATGACCGCGCATCCCCCACATCCAGGCGTCATCATCCATCCCACTGCCGCCGTTGACCCCGGCGCGCGCATCGGCGCCGGCACCCGCATCTGGCACTGGACGCAGGTGCGCGAGGGGGTCGTCATCGGCTCCGAAAGCATCATCGGCAAAGGTTGCTACCTTGACTCCGGCGTCCAGATCGGCAGCCGCGTCAAGCTCCAGAGCAATATCTCCGTCTTTCACGGGGTCACCATCGAAGACGGCGTCTTCGTTGGCCCCCACGTCTGTTTTACCAACGACAAGGCGCCCCGGGCCATCAACCCTGATGGTTCCCTCAAAGGCGCCTCGGACTGGACGGTAAGCCCCACCCTGATCCGCTATGGCGCCAGCCTGGGCGCCAATGCCACCATCGTCTGCGGCGTCACCGTTGGACGCTTTGCGATGGTGGCGGCGGGCGCCGTTGTCACCCGCGATGTGCCCGATTACGGACTGGTGCTTGGCAACCCGGCCCGCCTGGCGGGCTACGTCTGCCCCTGCGGGCAGCGCCTCCCCGGCGGCGCGACAACCGCGCCCGAGGCGCGCGTCTGCGCTGCCTGCGGGCGCGTCACGACTGTCGGGAACTAAGGGGAGGGCCTGGGAGGGCTGCGCCCTCCCAGGAAAGCGCCTGGCGCTCCCGTCATGGCGCGGCCAGGGCCGCGTAGATGCCTCGCCCGTTCACCGTGCCGGCGCGCCGATCGTCACCAGCAGCGTCGGACGGGCCACGGCGTTCCAGTCGCCGGTGTCCGAGGACACGAAGTACTTGCCGCTGTGGTAGGCGCTGTCTGCCGAGTAGAGGGCCAGGCGCAGCGGCGCGCGCGCGGCGTAGGCCTCCGCCACGGCGCGCGTCACATCGATCTCGCGCCGCACCCCCGGCCACCCCGAGAAGGTGGCCAGCGGTTCAACCCATCCCGCGCCGACATTCTCCGTCGCCAGCGGCGCATTGTTCCAGTTCGTGGTCCGCTCGTTCCAGTCGGCGCCAACCGTAAGCGCCTGGATCAGCGACCGTTGCGCCTGGCTGGGATCAGAATTGCCAAACTGATGCAGGAGCAGCCTGGCCGAGACGATCGCCTGCCCCGGCGGCAACCGGTCGAGGGGGAACGTCACGTAATACTTGGCGAAACACGGCCAGTCGGCAATGTCCGACTGATTCTGGACATTGAAATCGCCTCTGCCGGCATCGCGCGTCGAAACGCCCCACTCGCTCCAGAAATCGAGCCCGTCGCCGCATACCGCTCCGCCACCCACGCCCACATCGGGGACAACGGCCCCATTCAGCCCATGGCGGATCATGATCGTCTGCGACGATGCCACCGTGGGGGGGGTGTAGCCGGGGAGACCGAACCTGAGCGTGCCCCACGTGGACGGCGCCTGGAGATCCGCCGCCGGTGGCCAGAACTGATCCGCAATGGGGGTTCCGGCCCGGTCGTCGCGGTCGTGCAGCGCCAGCGCCATCCGCCACAGGGTTCCGTCGCCCGGCCGTCCACTGAGACCGAGACTACTGAAGGGCACGCGGAAAGACATGGCCCAGCCGCGATCATCGGTCTCGTCATTCATCCATTCCCCGCGCCAGCCCGGACGGGTGGTAAAGGCCGTACTGGCGGGAACCCAGGCCCCCCCGCTCGCGCGGTATGCGGCCTGGTACTGCGCGCCGCCGGCGCCGCTGAACTGCGCCACCAAGCGATGGCTGCTGGCGCCCAGCGTCGCGCCATTAGCGGTGTCGAGGTACAGCGTGACAGCGTCCCAGGCGGTCAGATCGGCGCGCTCCGGGGTAGTGTCGTACCAGAGGCGGCGGTCAAAGACCGCGACGTACACGTAGAGTTCCGTGTTGTTATACCCCAGACGCACATCAGCGTAATTCTGGGTCGGGGTTACCGCGCCAAACCAGAAGATGGCCAGTTCGGCAAAACGCTCATCAACGTCAGCCACCGCAAAGTACGGCGCGTTGACCCGCAGCTCACCCGCCGGGGGAGGCGCGCTGCCCGGCGGTCCGACCACCAGGGGGAGATACACCGTGGTCGGCGCCGTGAGCGGCGCCGCGACAACGGTCATGATGGTAACGAATGTGCAAAGCAATCCGAGAACGATCGGAGCAGGTCCAGACGGGCGCATGGACACCTCCTGGGTGGTTGGCTGCCGGCGGTGACGTCGCTATGGTCACCTCGGCAGAGCCAACTGTTCCGTGCTGGCAGAGTGGAGCCGGGGAGGCGCGCGTCCGTGGTCTTATGGTCTTTGAAGAAATACTCGGCTCTCGCCCGCGCCGGCGGGCTTCGCCTTGCCTGGCCGAGGGCTTATGATCTTTGAAGAAATACTCGGCTCTCGCCCGCGCCGGCGGGCTTCGCCTTGCCTGGCCGAGGGCTTATGGTCTTTGAATACATAATCCGGTATAGCCCGCGCCGGCGGGCTTCGCATTCCATAGCCGAGGGCTTCAGCCCCACGGCCCGCCCGGTATACCGGATTAATTTCTCAATAACCATTAGCCCGACGGCTAGCGCGGGATAGCGGACGAATTTCTCAAAGACCATCAGCCCCACGGCCAGGCCGGCATAGCGGATGAATTTCTCAAAGACCATCAGGCAAAGAGCGGCGACAGCGTGCATGCGCGGCGCGCACCTCCACGATGGCCCCGCTGGTATGTTCCATACCAGCCCCAGTCTGCCAGACGATAGCGCCCGCGGCAATCGGTCAAAGGTCCTCTTTTAACCGATTTTATACTATTACGCCCCGTTCGGGTGAGGAGAGGCTTCTTCCACGTAGATGATCTTGCTCCCCTGTGGCTCAAACAACACCGGCACCTGTCGCAATCCGGGCAATGCGGCGCGAATGGCCTCGTGGCGCTCCTCCGGGGCATAGAGCAGCAGGAAGCCCCCGCCGCCGGCGCCGAGGATCTTGCCGCCCATCGCCCCCGCCTCCCGCGCCCGTTCGTACCAGACGTCGATCTGCTGGGTGCTGATCGCCGAGGCCAGGGTCCGTTTGCGCATCCAGCCCTCGTGCAGGATTTCGCCGAATGCCGTCAGATCATCCGCCACCAGGGCCGCGCGCAGATCGTGGGCCAGCGCCACCATCTGGCGCAGGGCAAGGCGCCGGGAGTTGTCGCGCTCCGTATTGGCGCGCTGCTCGTGGAGCACCCCCGCCGTCTGCCGCGTCACACCGGTGTACAGCATCATCAGACGAGCCTCAAGCTGTCGCCTGGTCTCGGGCTTACAGATGACCGGATCAACAAACACGCTCTCGTCCGGATTAAACTGAATAAACTGCAACCCGCCGTAGGCGGCGATATACTGGTCCTGCTTGCCAATCGGCTCGCCACAGCGCTCGATCTCGATCCAACAGGCCTCGCGCGCCAGGCGCTCGGCCCCGGCATGCCGCCCGTAGTAGGCATGCAGTGCATTGAGCAGACCAACGGTGTAGGTGCTGGAGGAACCCAGGCCGGTGCCCTGCGAGGGGATGTCGGAGATCGAGGTGATCTCAATGCCGCGCCTGCAACCGACCAGTTTGAGCGCCTCGCGGATGAGCTGGTGCTTGAGGTCTTCCACATCATCCACGATCTCGGTGACCGAGTAACTCGCGCGGATCTGATGATCGAACTTGGCATTGACCGTGATATAAATGTACTTGTTGATCGCCACACTGACCACGGCCCCCGGTTCGTGCCGGTAGAACGCGGCCAGGTCGCTGCCACCGCCAACAAAACTGATCCGCAGGGGGGTACGCGAAATGATCATCTTGTGCCCTTTTCTTGCAAGGTTTCGATGAGGTTCTGCGATGGTTCGAATAGGGCGCCACCGGTCGCTTCGCGCCCGGCCAGGAGCCTCCCGACGTTCGCATTATAGTCCTTCGTGCTACCAGTGGAAGACCCAAAAGGCCTTTGTAACAATACTGTCAATCTTGCGCCCTCTGTGCTTACACCCGGTTCAGGTGCCTGATGGTCTTTGAATACATCATCAGCCCTCCATGCAGCTCCGTCGCACACCGACGGGATGAACATCCTTCCTGGGAGGGCTGCGCCCGCCCACACCTTCCCGCGGGTGGGAGTAGGGCGAAACCCGGTTTCCCCACGCCCCTGCGCACGGGCTGCGCCCGCCCACACCTTCCCGCGGGTGGGAGTAGGGGGAAACCAGGTTCCCCCACGCCCCTGCGCACGAGCTGCGCCCGCCCACACCTTCCCGCGGGCGGGGGGATGGGGAAACCGGGTTTCCCCACGCCCCTGCGCACGAGCTGCGCCCGCCCACACCTTCCCGCGGGTGGGAGTAGGGGGAAACCCGGTTTCCCCATTCCCATGCGTGAGAGCCAGGCCCTCCCGCGGGCGGGGGCGTGGGGAAACCCGGTTTCCCCACGCCCCTGCGCACGAGCTGCGCCCGCCCACACCTTCCCGCGGGCGGGGGTGTGGGGGAACCCGGTTCCCCCAGGCTCACGTTATACCAGGTGGAATTGGCAATCCCGCATGGTCCTGCTCATCTCCACAACTCGACAGCTCCACACAGGGCTTTGGAGAGCTGGAGAGCTGTGGAGGTGTGGAGCTGAGCCAATGCGATGCCATCAAGGAGAATCGGTATTATACCATTTCCTGTTGAACATTCCGCATTCGTCGAA
>Ga0209101_1000676_pt1 | contig 27561 bp, 24 predicted proteins | sample ConPoolayeCmetaG_FD_185481 | JGI IMG/M metagenome (GOLD analysis project Ga0209101, IMG submission 185481) | Hot spring microbial mat communities from California, USA to study Microbial Dark Matter (Phase II) - Cone Pool mat layer C metaG... ...
CCGACCCAGATATTGGTATCGCTCTTCTATGGTCATCTTATCCTCTGGATTCATCTTGACCTCCGGTAACATTATCATTTGAGTGAACCGCATGGCTTCGGTAACATTTTAGATGATATAACACGCCACCTTGCCAGCAAAGGATTGAGGGGTATAATATGTTTGACCAGGCAGGCAACAGGGATAAGAACCTATCCGAAAACCGTACAAGCGGCATCCCTATGCCGCTTATACCGACGCATAGGGATGCGTCGGTTACGTTTTTCGGATAGGCACTAAGTACACCATCAGGAGGAATTATGCCGGCATACCGCAAGGCCAGCATCCGTGAGCTGGTCTCTGCTGCTCACGAATTGGAGCTCGGCGTCTTAGAGGGACGCGCGCTCCACAGCCCAGAAGACGGGGGTTGGGTAATAGGGGATAACGAACTCGATCACTGGCTGTCTCGCTATGAGGGCCAGGAGGTTATCCTTATAGTAGCCTCACTCGAGGATGACCGGCCGATCACACCCAAGGTATGTCGCACCTGTGGCACCGAGTATGTCGGCATCACATGCCCACGTTGCCGGGAAGCCCGCATCAGGCTGCGTGGACGCTAGCAATTCCCCCGACATATGGAACTGAGACTCTACTGGAAGATTTTTTCCCGCCGCTGGTGGTTGATCGTCGTGCCGGTGCTTGTGGTGACAGGCCATTTGATTGCCACATACAGGCCGCCGACGCCGGTTTACCAGGTGACGCTGCGTTTCGCAGCCGGGACACGGCCGGCCGGTTTGAGTGAGGACTATGATCGCTACTACGCCTGGCTTGCCTCCGAGTACATAGCCAACGGCCTGGCCGACATCGCGCGCGGCGATCGCTTCGCCAGCGCTGTCGCTGCCAGGCTTGCCGGCTCGGGCCTTGAAGTTTCCCCCGCCCATATCCGCTCCGCGATTGTCACAGACAATGCTCAATCCATTCTGGTGATTTATCTCACCTGGCCAGATGCAGCCCAGAGCACAGCCATCGCCGAGGCCATCACCGCCGAGCTGACCACCAACAGCGCGGGTTATTTTCCCCAACTGGAAGGCCTCCAGCCGGCTGTACAGCCCGTGGATGTCCCCTCACCTGTGTTGATGCCCCCAGGCCTGCGCTCCCGGCTGCTGGGGCCGGCGGTCAGGGTGGGACTGGCGTGCGCCCTGGGTGCAGCGCTGGCACTCATATGGCATTACCTGGATCCTACCGTCCGCGAGATCGAGGAGATAGAAGAGCTGGGCATCGCCATACTCGCGGAAATACCGCGTCACCGTCGCCTGACCTCTGGCAGGGGTTAGCCTGATCTTCACACGGCCGTGGCAATGTGCTCAGCCGCCTGATCGGTTCGCTATGCTATCGGTCTGAACGGCTACTGGCAATTTTCAGTGGTTCGGGCTGACACTTTATGAGATGAACTGGGATGCCCCTCACCTTTTGCATGAGAAGGGAGCGAGAGCAGGCTGTGGCCGGATTGTGGAACAACTACTGCAGTTGTCCTACGGAGTTACGACTTCGGGCACGGTCCGGAGACTGGCCCGAGCCAGGTGGACGCAAAAATATGACGGAAACCCGATGAACCGTCACCGATTTGGGAATTGATCCTTTTATGGTAAAATAGGCTACCGACCTGCACCCGAAGGTCAGGCATCACGAGTTTATTTGGCCAGGGGACTGTATGGAACTTGAAGATTATATCCGTATCCTGCGCAAGCGCTGGTGGATCATCGTGGTATCCGTGGCACTGACAGCAGGGAGTGCCTTTGCCTTCTGCAAGTTACAACATCCTCAATATACCTCTACTGCCGAGATCATCATTGACCCGGCACGGCCGGACTGGGGACTGGCCCAGTCGGCCAAGATGCTCCTGCGCACCTACATGACGACAGCAGAATCGGATCAGTGGGCGCAAAAGGTCATTGACGAGCTTCAGCTCCCTATGAGGCCCGAACAACTGCGCAGTAAAGCCCACTTTGCCGCCGAAGAAGACCGCATGGTCATCAAGCTCGAGATCGAAGCATACGATGGTGAGCTGGCCAATGACATCGCCCGCACCTGGGCCACTCTGTTCATCCACTGGCGCGATCAGCAGAATCAGCTTCAACGCAAGGAAGACCGCGTCTATGCTTACCTGCGCGACCAGCCGCGTTATGTCCAGTCATGGCCTAAGACCAAAGTGGTGACCGCTGCAGGCGGCATCTTCGGGTTGGTGATCGCCGGCATCGTCATTTTCTTCCTGGAATGGCTCGAGACAGGCGTCGTCCGCACCCCACAGGACCTGGAACGCTACCTGAACCTCACCGTGGTGGGTGCCATTCCGCACACCGACTGATCACCAGGAGATAAAAGGCAGATGAGTAAACCGCATTCCCTGATTACCCTGCGCGATCCGCGCAGCCCGGCCGCCGAAGCGTATCGTACACTGCGCACCAATCTGACCTTCGCGGCCCTGGACCGGCCTGTCGAGACGCTGATCGTTACCTCAGCAGCGCCGGATGAGGACAAGTCCGTTGTGCTGGCCAACCTTGCCGTAACGATGGCTCAAGGGGAGCGACGCACCATACTCGTGGATGCGGACCTCAGGCGGCCGGTGCTTCACCAAATCTTTGCCGTCGCCAACGAGCGAGGCCTGACCACAATGATTGTGGATGAATCCCTGCTGGACAACCCGCCGCTGATGGATGTGGGGGTGGAGAATCTCTGGCTTGTGCCGGGCGGCCCCCTGCCCCCCAACCCGGCCGACCTGTTGGGCTCGCGCAGAATGGAGCGGGTCATCGCCGCGCTGAAAGAGCGCGCTGACATCATTCTATTTGATGCGCCTCCGGTCATCGTTGCGACAGACACCGCTGTATTGGGCACTAAAGTGGATGGAGTGTTGCTGGTTGTGAGTGCCGGTCGCACCCGTAGGGACCACCTCCAGCGCGCCGTCACATTGCTGGAGCGGGTTCACGTGCGCGTCATTGGTGCCGTGTTAAACAATGCCCCCAGGGGCGTGATCTGGGGAGGATATTGAATCTTGCACCTTGCTTCTTGCATCTTGCATCTTGCATCTTTAACCTACTCTGACCAGGAGACAGGATGAAAGGGCTAATTCTGAGCGGAGGCAAGGGTACTCGCCTGTACCCGCTGACTTATACAAGCGCCAAGCAGCTTATCCCCGTCGCCAACAAGCCGGTGCTCTTCCGCGTGATCGAAGCCATCCGTGACGCGGGTATCACGGAGATAGGCATCGTTGTAGGCGATACCGCCGAAGAGATCAAGGCCGCCGTAGGCAGAGGAGGAAGGTGGAATGTCAACATCACCTACATCCATCAGGAAAAACCACTGGGACTGGCACATGCCGTTAAGATCAGCCGCGATTTCCTGGGTGACGAGCGCTTTGTGATGTTCCTGGGCGACAATGTAATCCAGGGTGGCATCTCAGAACTGATTGAACAGTTCGCAGCCAGCGAGTGGAACAGCCAGGTCGTCCTCACTAAGGTGACACATCCCGAAATGTACGGGGTAGCCGAGCTGGACGAGAACGGTCAGATTAAACGGCTGATCGAAAAACCCAAGAATCCCACCTCAAACCTGGCTCTGGTCGGCATCTACATGTTTGACAGTAACATCCACGAAGCAGTCAACCGGATTACCCCATCATGGCGTGGCGAGCTGGAGATCACCGATGCCATCCAGTGGCTTGTAGAGCATGGGTTCAAAGTTTACCCTTACATCCACCGTGGATGGTGGATCGACACGGGCAAGCGAGAAGACCTGCTGGAGGCCAACAGTCTGGTGCTGGAGGAACTCAAGCCTGTTATCGAGGGATATGTAGATCGGGACTCGCAGGTGGATAGCCGTGTGACCATTGAAAAGGGCGCTGAAATCATCAACAGCGTCATCCGGGGGCCAAGCATCATCGGTGAGCGCACGCGCGTCGTGAACTCTTACGTTGGGCCTTTTACCTCGATTTACCACGATGTAGTGATCGAGAACAGCGAGATCGAAAGAGCTATTGTCCTGGAGCACAGCATCATCCGTGACATACCGGCCCGGATTCAAGACAGCGTGATCGGGCGGCATGTCAACCTGGTGCGTTCGCCCATCAAGCCCAAAGCCTATAAACTGACCTTGGGCGATCACAGTCAGGTTGGAATACTGTGATGCAGGCGTGAGGTACCTCTACAACCCAACTTCTCGTAAGGCATATGCGCTGTTCTGCTTGTGGTAACAAAGTTCCCGACAATCTGATGCTCTGTCCGGCGTGCGGCGCAATGGTAGAGGAAACCCGCCCGACACGCGGCCTCCGTTCCCGGCGCCGGAAGCCAGACGCGACGATCCCGATGGTTGCCGGTTTGGAGACTGCTCCCACACTATGGCAACGGGTCCGCCCATTACTCCTTGGGGCGCTGGCCTTCATTTGCCTGCTGGCACTGAGCATAGGGGGGGGCGCTTACGGAGGTCGTTACCAGGGGGAGCGTGCACGTGAGCAGCGGCGGCTTGAGCTGGCCGATCAGCACTACCGGGCCGGGCTGGCGCGCCTTGATGCTGGCGAGTACGAACTGGCGATAGCCGAATTCGAGTACGCTCTCAAGCTTAACCCCAGACATCCCACCGCTTCACAGGGGATCGCTGAAGCTAGGGCGCGTATGGCCACCATACCCACGCCAACGGTTGAAGTATATACCATCGTTCTGGACGATCTGTACCGTCAGGCTAAGAGCTACTACGAGGGCAAGGACTGGGAGCGTGCTGCCTCCGTGCTCGTTCAGCTTCGTTCTCTGGATCCAGACTACGCCACCGAAGAGGTCACAGAGATGCTCTTCACCAGCTTCTACCGGGCGGGTTTGAAATGTCTGGACGAAGATCGGCTGGAGGAGGGGATATTCTATCTCGACCAGGCTGCCCAGTTGCATCCGCTCGATGAAGAAGCAGTGCTCCAACGTGACCTGGCTGTAAAATATATGACCGCGCTGGGTTATTGGGGGGTGGATTGGAAGCTGTGCATTGATCATTTTGAACAGCTCTATAACAGGGCACCGGGTTACAAAGACGTGTTTAATCGCCTCTACGAGGCCCACGTGCAATATGCCGATGCCTGGTACAATATAGGGGAGATGTGCCCCGCGGAGATCGAGTACATCCGGGCACTGCGTCTCAAAAACGATCTTGACGTCGAGATCAAGCGCGCAGAGGCGAACCGGCTCTGTCTGGTGGCTACCCCCACCCCCATTGCGCCGCTTTCCGGCACTCTGACCATGACCCTGACCACTCCGCCTGCCGGTTTCACCGTGGGCCGCCTGGCCTATCCGGTCTATAATGCACAAACTGACCTCTATGACATCTATGCTTTGTTCGCGGACGGTCGTCTTATGAGGGTGGTGAGCGGGGGCACACAACCATGCTGGACCTGGGGAGGTGGAGCACTGGGTTATCGCAATCTGACGGTGCCGGGCATAGCGCTGGTGTCGCCTGAGACAGGTAGCGCCAGGCAACTGACCTCGGGCGGAGAGAGCTGGCCCACTTTCTCACCGGACGGCACCCGTATGGCATACGCGGCTCAGGACGCATCCGGTACCTGGTGGATTTATATAGCTCCGCTTGATGGCTCCACAGAGCCGTGGTTGCTTGCCAACGGCCGCAGGCCCGCATGGGGACCGATGGGATTGCTGGCCTGGACCGGTTGCGGTGCGGATGGGAACTGCGGTATTTTCGTGGACAATCCTGATGATGAGCAGCCCCCGGCCCGTTTGAGCGCCAACGTAAATGACATTGCCGTCAACTGGGCACCCGACGGCGGCAGCCTGGCCTACATGTCAAATCATACCGGTGACTGGGAGGTGTATCTGGTCACCCTGACCGGCGTCTTCGCCCGGCTCACGAACTCCCCCGAATCCGATGACGGCCTGCCGGCCTGGGCTCCCGATGGTTCGGCCATCGCTTTCGTTTCGAACCGGGAAGGAAATTGGAGCATCTACCTGGTAAATCCGAACGGGGAGAACCCGCGCAAGATTATCACGCTGGGACCCAATCTACCCGACTGGACCAGTCAGCGCATCTCCTGGGCTTATTAGCAGAAGTGAGAGGTATGCTTGAGGCGAAATGTCAGGATTATCAATTGTCATGCCTGCTTACAATGAAGAGGCCAATGTCGAAAAAGCCGTAGAGCACGTTTCTGCCGTGGCACAACAGTTGGGCGTAGATTACGAGATCATCCTGGTCAACGACGGGAGCAGTGACCGCACCGGGGAAATCGGCCGCCAGCTTGAGCAGCGCATCCCCCACTTTCGGCTGGTCGAGCATTACCCCAATCGCGGGTATGGAGGCGCATTGAAAGCCGGGTTCGCGGCTGCCACGAAGGAACTGATCGCCTTTGTGCCCGCCGACAATCAGTTCGACTTTCGTGAAGTCACCCGTCTGCTGGAGCGCATAGAACAGGGAGCCGATATTGTCTCCGGATACCGCGCCCGGCGTCAGGACAATTTTATCCGCAAACTGAATGCCTGGGGCTGGAATACACTGGTACGGCTCCTGTTCGGTTATCTGTGCCACGACATTGACTGTGGCTTCAAACTGTTCCGCCGCAGCGTGCTTGATCGTGTGCCCCTCATCTCAAACGGTGCGATGATAGACACTGAACTGCTGGCCGGGGCCAGGGCGCGTGGCTTCCGTATCGCCGAGGTACCGGTCACTCACCTGCCTCGCGTGGCCGGCGCAGCTACAGGGGCCAACCCAAGGGTAATCCTCAGAGCATTCCGCGACCTGGTACGTTTTCGATTGCGCCTGAGCAAACAACTGAGACAGGGGAACTGAACGTGGGCTCCGGTGATCCTCTGGATGAGTTCCAGGAACGCATCGGCTATCGCTTCCGTAATCTCCTCCTCCTGAGACAGGCGATCACCCACCCCTCGTACATCAACGAACATCCCCGGGAAGAGACAGGCGATAACCAGCGTCTTGAGTTCCTCGGTGACGCGGTGCTCGATTTCGTTGCCGGGACCTGGATTTACCACCGCTACCCTCATTTCAGCGAGGGGCAAATGACCCGTCTGCGGGCAGCACTGGTATGCTCCGGGACGCTGGCCCGGCTGGCCAGACAGCTCGGCCTGGGTCGCGTCCTGCGATTGGGGCGGGGGGAGGATGAGTCCGGCGGGAGGGAGAGGGATACGATCCTGGGCGACGCATTCGAGGCGCTGGTAGGAGCGCTCTACCTGGACGGCGGCATACACACAGTCACATCATTTGCTGAGCCGCTCATCGAGCCACTGGCAGAAGAGATACAGCGCAGGGAGGCTGATGTAGATGCCAAGAGCCGCCTCCAGGAGTGGAGTCAGGGTGTGCTCGGCATCACCCCGCGCTATCGTATTGTCGCCGAGACAGGGCCTGACCATGCCCGCACCTTTGTGGCGGAGGTGTTACTGGGCGATCGGGTGGTCGGTCAGGGTGAGGGACGCAGCAAACAGGCAGCCGAGCAGGCTGCAGCACGAGCGGCCTGGACAGCAGTGGTGGGGAAGTGAGTTGAAGCATGCGTCTCAGCCAGCTTGTGCTTCATGGCTACAAATCTTTTGCCGCCCGGACTGAGCTTCGCTTTCCCACGGGAATCACAGCTATTGTAGGCCCTAACGGCTCCGGCAAGAGCAACATCGCGGATGCCATCCGCTGGGTGCTGGGCGAGCAACGTATGCGCGCCCTGCGTGGCAAATCCACGGCGGATATGATCTTCGCTGGTGGGCAGCGCCGTCCCAGAGCCGGTATGGCCGAAGTCTCCCTCACACTTGATAACTCCGATGGCTGGCTACCGACAGAGTTCAGCGAGGTGACCATCACCCGCCGCGCCTATCGCTCCGGCGAAAACGAGTACCTGCTCAACGGCACACGCGTGCGCCTGCGCGACATCCAGGAGCTGCTGGCCGAGACCGGTCTGTGTGGCTCCGCCTACACTGTGATCGGCCAGGGGCTGGTGGATGCCGCGCTCTCCCTGCACCCTCAACAGAGGCGCACGCTCATCGAGGATGCTGCGGGCATCAGCCTCTACCGCCTCAGGCGCGAGGAGGCGGCCACACGCCTGGACGAGACACAACATAATCTTGAGCGGGTGCAGGACATCATCAGTGAGATCACCCCACGCCTGCAGCGGCTCGAAAGGGATGCAGAACGGGCTGAGGAACACCGCCGGGTGACCGCCCAATTGGAACGGCTACAACGCACCTGGTACGGCTACCAGTGGGGATGTCAGCAAGAAGCGCTGGAACAGACCATCAAAAAAGCAGCAGCTCTGGAAACCAGGCTTGAGCAGCTACGGAATGATGCCGCCACGCTTTCCGGTCAGTTACTGGAGCTGCGCCAGAGCGAAGCTGAACTGCATGGCCGGCTGCGGGACTGGCATCGGGAAAGCGCTGACCTGTATGAGCAAACCGTACAGATGCGCCAGGAGCTCGCTGTTACTGAGGAACGTGCACGGTTGCTGGATGCTCAACGCCAGGAATTGCTCACTGAACTCGGCCCGTTACAGGAACAGATGGAGGCCCAGGCGGAAAAAGTAGCCCTGGCCCAGGCTCAGCTTGTACAACTGGAGCAGGAGCTGGCGGAGCATAGCCGGAACCTGGTGGCGCTTGAGCAGGAATGGGCACTTATCGCGGCACGGGCACAGGAGCCGCTCCGCCTGCGCGCTCAGGTGGAACAGGAATTACGCACCCATCGCGCGCGCCTGGAGCAGCTAAACAGGGAACTGAACCAGAAACTTATCACCGCCCGTGCCGAGGCAGCGCGTCTGGCGCGCGAACAATCCGCAGCCGAAGAGCGGGCCAGGCAGTTGCAGGGCCGTCTTGGCGAGCTACAGGAGGAACTGGTACGCCTCCAGGGCCAGAAAGAGGAGCAAATTGTGAGCGTCGCTCAGTCGCGCGCACAGATCGAAGCTCTCGAACGACAGGTTGGAGAATACCGGCAGCACCTGACGGCGCTGGAACAGGAATGGGCTGCACTGGAGCAGCAAATGTCGGCGAAGGAGCCGCAATTGTCGCAACTGGAGCAGGAGTTACAGGCGCGTACTGCGCACCTGAAACGTCTGCAGCAGGAGTTGCTCGAGGCGCGGGAGGAGGAAGCCCGCCTGAACGGCGAGTTAGAAGCCCTGAACCGCTTACTTTCTACCGGTGCTGCTTTCGATGCCGGTGCTCGCGCGGTGCTCCAGGCTGGTACGGCGGGTGTCGTCGGACCGCTGGCAACGCTCATCCAGGTCGCCCCTGCATGGGAAGCGGCCATAGAGGCTGCGCTGGCTACTGAACTCCACACACTTGTCGTGGAGGACGTCTCCGTGGTCGAGGAAGTGCGCCGCCTGCTCGAGAAGGCCGGAGGACGTGTCACGCTGCTCCCACTTGATATGGTGCGCCCCGCTCCTCAACTCCCCGCAGGAACGCTCCGTGGCAGCCAGGTCGTCACCTGTGATGAACGCATCCGGCCTGCGGTCGAGGCTCTGCTGGGAACCGTAGCCCTGTGCGCGGACATGGAATCTGCATTCTCCCTGCTTCCGGCCATGCCGCCAGGGACATGCTGTGTGACACCAGACGGAAGTCTGTTGCGCGCCGGTGGCATGCTCTCTGTAGGGCAGGTTGAAGTTGGTCGAGGGCTGCTCGCCGACGAGCGTGCCAGGCGCGAATTGCCCGCCCGCCTGGAGGCCGTCCGCCAACGTTGCCGGGAGATTGAGCAACGGCTAGGCGCGGAGTCTGAACAGATCGCTACCCTTGAGGCTGCACTGGAAGAGAAGCGGCGTCAGTCTGCTGCAGCCCGGGCGGAGACAGCCCGCCTCTGGAGGGAAAGGATCGGCGAGGCCCGTACCCGCCTGGCTGTAGCCGGGGAGTCCCTGCGCAACCGCCAGAATGCCCTCAAACAGGAGGAATCGCTGCTGGCACGTACGGAGGCCCAGTGGGCCTCTCTTTCCAGGCAGCTCGAGAAGCTGAAAGCCGAACACTCAGCGACACTTGAGCGCCTGAACCTTCTGCACATCCAGGAGGATACCCCCTCCGACATCAGGGAGCGACTCCAAAAGCTCGAGGCAGAGCAACGTGCCGAGATGGAACAGATCGCAACCCTGGAGACGCGCCTGGAGGAACTGACCGAACAAGCAGCCCAGGCTGCCGGTGAAGCCGCAAAGATCGAGCGGGAAACGGTGGGCAAGGCCCGCACCCGGGTGGCTGTGGCCGAGGAATCTCTGCGCAATCAAAAAGCGGCGCTCCAGGGAGAACAGGCGACGCTGGAACGGCTGCAAGCGCAGCTCCTTGCCCGTCGCCAGCGGACCGGGGAGCTTAAGGTCGAGCACGAGGCCGTTATCGCGCGCCTGCAGGAGCTACGCGAGGCACTGGCTCACAGGGAGGCGCAATTGCACCAGGCCCAGATGCGCATCCGCCCGGCGGAGGAGGAGCTGGCACGCCTGCGGGAGAAGCAAAGAGAGCTGGAAAAACTCGAGCAGACCACCCGTGAACGGCTGCACGATATGGAATCCCGCTGCAATCAGGCTAACCTGGAAGTGGCACGCTGTCGCGACGAGCTGAAAGCACTGGCCAGACGTATCGAAGAAGAGCTGGGGCTGGTAGAGCTGGAGCTTTCCGAGCGTATCACCGCGCAAACGCCGCTGCCATTACGTCCCATTGTTTCGCCCCTGCCCATCGTTGAGGAACTGCCAGAAGGGCTGGAGGATGAAATCCAGCGGCTTAAGGCCCGCCTGCGGCGGCTCGGCCCGATCAACCCCACAGCCCCAGAAGAGTACGCCGAACTGAGGGAACGCTATCGCTTCCTCACCGAACAGTCCTCTGATCTGGAGACGGCCTCAGCCAGGTTGCGCCAGATCATGAGCGAGCTGGACGAGACGATGGAGAAAACTTTCAGGGAAACCTTTGAGGCGGTGGCCAACCGTTTCTCAGCAACGTTCACGAAACTGTTCAACGGCGGCAACGCACGGCTGGAGTTGACCGAACCGGACGATCCGCTGAACAGTGGTGTGGAAATCATTGCCCGTCCGCCGGGTAAACGTGCCCAGCGGCTGGCTCTCCTCTCTGGTGGAGAGAGAGCGCTGACCGCTGTGGCGCTGCTGTTCTCCATCCTCCAGGTCAGCCCCACCCCGTTCTGCGTCCTGGACGAAGTTGATGCCATGCTGGACGAGGCAAACGTGGGGCGTTTCCGTGCTCTGCTGGAGGAACTTGCCCAGCGCACGCAGTTCATAGTCATTACTCACAACCGGTTGACCACAGAAGCTGCTCAAACTGTCTACGGCATTTCGATGGGCACGGATGCCGTCTCGCAGGTAATCTCACTTAAACTGGAGTAGGCGATGCACGTTACCATCCTGACCACCGGTGGCACCATCGCCATGCGACACAGCACCGAATCTGGCGGTGCTGTCCCCGCGCTCGGCTCCGCCGACCTGACCGCCGCGCTGCCGGCACATCTTCCTCTGCAGACCGAAGAGTTGCTTAACCTGCCCAGCTCCCACTTCACATTGGAGACGCTCTGTCTCATTCGCGAGCGTGTTGCAGCGCTGGCGATGGACCCGGACGTGGCCGGCATCGTCATCACGCACGGCACGGACACCCTGGAGGAGACGGCATATCTGCTCGACCTGACCGTACCAGGAGAGACACCCATCGTGTTGACCGGAGCCATGCGCACCGCCTCGGACGTGGGATACGAAGGGTATGCCAACCTTGCGGCAGCCACGCGGGTGGCAATGGCCCCACAGGCACGGGGTCTGGGCGCCGTGGTGGTACTCAACGACGAGATCCATGCTGCCCGTTACGTAACCAAGATGCATACGCTCAGCACAGCCACCTTCCAATCACCTGGATGGGGGCCGTCAGGCAGAGTGGAAGGAGATCAGGTGCTCATCGCGCGCCGGCCGGAGCGGCGGATATGTCCCTGGCATGGGCTGGAGTCCAGGGTAACACTGCTAAAAATATGCCTGGGGATGGAGGCTGACTTGTTGGAATACCAGGTGGCGCGGGGCACACAGGGCATCGTTATCGAGGCGTTGGGGGGCGGACGTGTACCGCCCTGGTGGTTGCCGGCAATTGAAAAGGCCTGCTCGAGGGGCGTGAAAGTGGTGATCGCAAGCCGCTGCCCCTCCGGCCGGGTGTGGGACGCATACGGCTACCCGGGAGCGTACCGCACTCTCGCGGAGCTGGGCTGCTTATTCGCCGATGGGCTGAACGGACAGAAAGCACGTATCAAGCTTATGGTCGTACTGGCCTCAGCCGTGGCAGATGCCGACGTGGCGACTTTATGGGAACAAACCTGATGCTCACGAGCGGCCCGTATGAAGCCGCAAGGACGCAAAGGAAAATCGCATTGTGGCAAAAGCCGTGTCACTTTTGCCATCATGCGAAAAATCATAACTATTCAGCCCGATTGAAATCGGCCTCTGTGGGCGCTCTGCGCCGGGCGTCGGCCTACGCCGACGCACGCCGGTCGGCGCAGGCCGACCGTTGGCCGCAGGCCCAGGAAGGGTGACTTCAGTCAGCGCCTGAACAGTTACAACCCAAAAACCTTTGCGCTCTTTGCTACTGAAGCCCGGCACAGGCCGGGAATGACGCAAATCGCCGCTTCACCTGAACCACATGCTATTCAGGAGCAGAAACAATGACACGCATAGTACTGATACGTCATGGTCAGACGGCCTGGAATCGAGAAGCACGCTTCCGTGGCCGCTCCGAAATACCCCTGGATGAGACCGGACTGAAGCAGGCGGAAGCTACAGGCCGCTACGTGGCAGCGCGCTGGCCGGTCGTCAAGGTCTACGCCAGCCCTATGCTCCGCACCATGCAGACTGCTGAAGCCATCGCCCGGGCACAGGGCCTCTCCGCCCAACCTATGGAGGAATTGATAGACGCAGACTTTGGTGAGTTCCAGGGATTGCTGGCTGACGAGGCGGCCCGCCTTTACCCGGACGTTTACCAGGCCTGGCTGAAGGCACCGCACAAAGTCCAGTTCCCGGGCGGAGAAAGCCTGGCGCATGTGCGCTCCCGGGTAATCAGTGCTTTAGATGAAGTAAAGATACGTCACCCCGGCCAATCCGTCGCGTTTGTATCTCACATCGTCGTAAACCGGGTGCTGCTCTGCGCTGTCCTGGGGCTGGGCAATGAGCGCTTCTGGCGCCTGGGACAGGAGCCGTGCGCGGTCAACGTCTTCGACATCGAAGATGACGGCGATTTCACCGTTCAACTCCTCAACGATACCTCCCATCTGGAACACCTGAACCGGGGGTAAGATAATGCAGGATCCTTCTCCTGAACATTTTCGCCATATCGCTGAACTCATCGAGGCCGAGGTCAGCAAATATATTGTCGGGCAGCGCGAAGTCATCCGTCACACACTGGTCTGTCTGCTCGCTGGAGGGCATGTGCTCCTTGAGGGCGTGCCAGGGCTGGGTAAAACCATGCTTGTGCGTACACTGGCGAAAGTGCTCGACCTGAGATTCGCCCGTATCCAGTTCACCCCCGATCTGATGCCCGCGGACATTGTCGGCACCGACATCCTGGAGGAGAGGGAGGACGGACGACGCGAGTTCCGCTTCCGACCGGGGCCGGTCTTCACCAATTTGCTCCTGGCTGACGAGATCAACCGCGCCACTCCTAAGACACAATCAGCGTTGCTGGAGGCCATGCAGGAGCGCACCGTGACCGTTGCCAACCGTTCCTACCCGCTGGAGCCGCCCTTTATGGTGCTTGCGACACAAAATCCCATCGAGATGGAGGGGACTTATCCGCTGCCGGAAGCACAGCTTGACCGGTTCCTGTTTAAGGTCAACGTCGCGTTTCCCGCATCGGGTGAGCTGGTGGAGATTCTCAACCGTACCACCGGCGCGGCTGAGCCACAGGTAAGCGTCATCGCCGACAGGGAAACCCTGCTGGCAATGGGAGAAATAGTGCGCCAGGTGCCGGTCGCCTCACCGGTGGCCGATTACGCCGCGCGCCTGGTCGTCGCCACCCATCCGGAGAGTAAAGAGGCACCCGAGATAGTGCGACGCTACGTGCGCTACGGCGCAAGCCCCAGAGGGGCGCAGGCGCTTATCCTGGGCGGCAAGGTCACAGCGTTACTGGCAGGCCGTTTCAATGTGGCCTTTGAAGATTTACGTGCCGTCGCTCCAGCCGCGCTCCGTCATCGCATCCTGCTCAACTTCGAGGCCCTGGCGGAGGGGATAAGCACCGACCAGGTGGTGGCAGAGGTGATCAAAACCGTCACACCGGCTGCCTGACAGGAGGTAAGAGGCAAGGGGCAGGAGGCAGGAGGCAAGGGGCAGGAGGCAAGAGGCAAGGGGCAGGAAGCAAGAGGCGGGATTCAGAGGGAATCATGACGCTTGTTTGCATAGCTGTAGCCTGGATGGCAGGTATAGCACTGGCGAAATCGCTTCCCATCCCCTGGCAGGTATGGGCTGCGTTGGGATTCGTGGCGCTCCTGTTCCTTATCCTGTGGCGTGACACCACGCACGTGCGGCGCGGAGCCACATACACCCTGATCCTGACACTGGGAGCGGCTCGCCTGCTGCTGGCGCTACCCCGCTTCGATGCTGGTTCCCTGGCCTTCTATAATGACACCGGGGCGGTCGAGCTGGAAGGGGTTGTGGTTGGGGAGCCTGACGAGCGGGAGGGGTACGTCAACCTGCGCGTACGAGGAGAGCGCCTGACCCTCCCGGATGGAAGTATTCGCGCGGTCAAAGGGCTGGCACTTGTCAAAGCGGAACGCTACCCGCCCCGTCACTACGGGGATCGTATCCTTGTCAGGGGCGAACTTGAGACACCGCCGGTGCTCGAAGGATTCTCCTACAAGGATTACCTGGCACGCCAGGGCATCCATTCCCTGATCCGACGTGCCCGGGTAACTCTCCTGGCCGAAAGACAGGCTTCCCCCGTTCTCTACTGGCTGTTTGCCTTCAAACGGCACGCCCGTGCCGTCATTGCGGATATCCTCCCGGAGCCGCAGGCAGCTTTGTTGACCGGCATCCTGCTGGGTGTGGACACAGGGATACCGGCGGAGTTGATGGATGATTTCGCGGCCACCGGAACCAGCCACATCATCGCGATTTCCGGGTTTAACATCACCATCATCAGCGGTATTTTCGCCGGCCTGGCCGCGAGACTGTTCGCCCGGACACCCGGGCCGGGGAAAAAGCGGGCGGTGTGGGTCGCCATCGCGGGCGTGGCGCTCTACACAATACTCGTTGGAGCGTCCGCGGCAGTGGTGAGGGCAGCGCTGATGGGCATTTTGTACCTGTGGGGCAGTTATCTAGAACGTGAGACCTTTGCGCCCGTGTCCCTTGCAGCAGCCGGCATTACTATGACAGCGCTGAACCCCTATGTGCTCTGGGACGTCGGTTTCCAGCTCAGTTTCGCAGCCACCATCGGGCTGGTGCTTTACACACGGCCTTTGGGAAAGGCCCTCGAGCGGGTGCTGGCCAGGATCACCTCTGTGGAGAGAGCAAAGCAGGTCGTGCGTATGCTCAGCGAGGCCGTTCTCGTGACACTGGCGGCTCAGTTGACCACCACGCCAATCATCCTGGCATACTTCGGGCGACTCTCCCTCGTGACGTTGTTGACCAATTTACTGATCCTGCCAGTGCAATCCTACATCATGGTGGTTGGAGGTACTGCCATGCTGCTGGGACTCGTTGCTCAACCTGCCGGGCAGATTGTGGGATGGGTCGCCTGGGTTCTGCTGACCTACACTATAGAGATGGTACGGCTTACAGCGCGCCTGCCTTTCGCCTCCCTGCCTGTACAGGTGGGGACGGGAACAGTTTGGGGCTACTACGCGCTTTTGGGTGGACTCACCTGGTGGTGGTCCCGCTCACGTGAGCGCCGGGAGCAGCTTTGGGCCGGGCTCTTCGCGCGCGTGGAGACAAAGGTACTGACGGGCATTACCGTAGTACTGCTGGTCCTGGCATTTTATGCCTGGCGCGGGTTGCCAGACGGCCGCCTCCACGTAATTTTCCTCGATGTTGGCCAGGGAGATGCCATATTTGTGAGGACTCCATCAGGGCGACAACTGCTCGTGGATGGAGGTCCCAGTGGGACCGTGCTGCTATCCCGTCTGGGCAGCGTGATGCCGTTCTGGGACCGCTCGATTGACCTGGTGGTACTCACACATCCCGACGCCGATCACCTCACCGGTTTGATCCCGCTGCTGGAGCGTTACCGGGTGGAGCGCGTGATCTTTCGACCGGTGGAAGAAGATCAGGCTACGGAGGCTTACAGGTACTGGTTGCAACTGCTGGAAGCGGAAGGGGCAGCAATTTATACCGGGGAGACAGGGCTGCAATTGACACTGGACACGGGGTTGGCGCTGGAAGTGCTCCATCCGGGGCCGGAGCCTGTGCGCGGAAGCACAACCGATGTGAACAACAACTCGGTCGTTACCCGCCTGAGCTACGGCCAGGTGGCGGTGTTATTGCCGGGTGACATAGAGGCAGAAGCAGAAGGCGAGCTGATAGCCCGGGAAGCACTGCTGCGGAGCACAGTGCTCAAGCTGCCACACCACGGAAGTTGCAGCTCGACCTCGCCACAGTTCCTCAAGGCAGTCTCGCCACAGGTGGCGGTGATCAGTGTGGGCGCCGACAACAGGTTCGGCCATCCCTGTGCCGGGGTGTTGGAACGGCTCGAGGGGACGCCACTTTATCGCACCGACGAGGATGGCACGGTGGAGATTATCAGCGATGGGGTCCGGGTGTGGGTGAAGGCGGAAAGATGAGCCAGGCGAACCTGCCCACGCCGGCCCAGAAGTATGCCACCATCGCCACGACAAAGAGCGCCAGGCAAAGCAAGATCACTGCCCAATCCATCCTCTTAAGCCTGGATTCATGCAGATAGGTGCGCTCACCGCTACCCGTGAAGGCCCGTGCCTGGAGCACCATTTCCAGTTGCTGCGATTTGACCATCGCTCCCAGGATCAGTGGGATGGCGATCCGCGCGTAAATGCGCGCCCGCTGTAGTGGCCCCATTTGCTTTGGCTCCAGTCCTCGCAGACGCTGGGCTTCGACGATCGCCTGGGCCTCTCCAAAAAGGAGCGGGAAGAAGCGCAGCGTTGAAGAGAGGATGAAGACCAGCCTGTACGGGACACCGATCCGCACCAGCCCCACCATCATCTGGTTCACATCGGTGGTGAAGATCCCCAGGGGAAGCGCCAACATCAAAACAACGGTTTTGAAAATCACCGCCCAGCCGTAAGCCAGCCCCTCGACTGACATCCCTCCGCCGCCGACGAGCGGCCAGTGGGACGGGAAGGTAAACAGCGGCGTAAGCGTTTCCCTCCCCGTCAATATTTTGACCTGCTGGGTGTTCCAGAACCCGTGAGTGACCAGGAGCAGGGCATAGAAAGGTATCATCAACCGAATGACTCTGCCGATGTAGGCTGCTTCGATACCGGCCATCAGAGAAGCAGCGATGATAACGAGGGCAAGTATGGCCAGCGTCACCGGGCTTTCCCAGACGAAGGCCACCAGGCTGATGACCACGATCATCAGCAGCTTGGAGCGAAAGTCAAGGCGCGTGAGGAGAGAGTCACGTCTGGCTCTCTGCAGCCCGATCATGCGCGTTTGCCCCGATAAAACAGGCCGCCACCTCTTCAGGTGTGAGTAGCGGGAGCTCGCCGCCGATACGTCTCCCTATATCCCTGGCCAGCAGGACAGCCTGGGGAGGCTCCAGGAAGGTGGCGCTGAGCACGTCTACCCGATGATATGCCTGGCGGATCGGGGCATCAAGCAAAAGCGTTCCCCGCTCCATTACGAGCACGCGCCTGGCGTACCCGGGCATCAGGTAGAGATGATGTGTGATCACGATCACCGTTTTGCCCTGTCGGTGCAGCTCTCTGGTAATGTCGAGGATGGACTTCGCCCCCTGATAATCCTGACCTGTCGTCGGCTCATCCAGAATGATCACCTCTGGTTGCAGCGCCAGGACGGCAGCGAGCACTACCCGGGCACGTTCGCCTTTGGTGAGTGCCAGCGGATGTACCTCTTCCATTCCCAGAAGTCCAACCGCCTCAAGGCTGGCCTGTGTACGCGCCCTGATCTCTGCGGCCGGGTAGCCCAGGTGGCGAAGGGCGAAGGAGACCTCATCTCTTACGGTGGCGTTAAAAATCTGGTGATCGGGGTTCTGTCCCACGTAGCCCACACGCCGCGCCAGCTCGCCCACCGTGAATTTTCGCGTGTCCACTCCGCCGATCAACACCTCCCCTTCCGTGGGCTCCAGCAGACGAAGGAAATGCCTGACCAGCGTGGTTTTGCCGGCGCCGTTGTGCCCGATAATGAGCACATATTCGCCCGCCCGAATATCCAGCGAAATACCGCTCAGCGCCCGGGTGCCATCGGGGTAGGTGTGGCTGAGATCGCGTACGGAAATGATGGCAGGCCCCTCCACGGTGCCGGAATCGGGCGGGATGAGCGGAGGGGTCAGCTCGCACCGGCCACAGAGAGCGTCCAGTGCTCGCAGGCCATCCTCCATGCGCACGGGAAGCCGGCCCACAGACCAGCCCGCCCCGCCGATCAGATAGAATGTACTGGTGACCTGGGGTGGGCGCAGGTGGTGGCGACTCAGCAGCTCAATTTGGGAGTATATCTCATCCGTAGAGCCGACAGCGAGCAATTCCCCTGCGGAGAGCATGATGATGCGAGTGGCGTATTCAGCCAGACGCTCCGCCGCATGGCCGGCCATCAGTACCGTCGTACCCAGCTCCCGGTTGAGCTCTCCGACCACGGAAAAAACCTCCTGTTCGCCCACCGGGTCCAGTTGGGAGGTCGGCTCGTCCAGTACCAGCAACGTTGGCCGCATCGCCAGTGCAGCAGCGATGGCCAGACGTTGTTTCTGGCCGCCGGATAGCTCGTGAGGGTGCTTGCGCTCGTACCCCTCCAGGCGCACCGCCTGCAAAACGTGCGAGATGCGGGCGCGCATCTCGTCGCGCGGCACCTTGAGATTTTCCAGTGCAAAGGCGATCTCATCCTCAACCGAGTTGGCAACCAGTTGACTCTCCGGGTCCTGAAGGACCATACCCACATGGCAGGCCAGTTGCCTGGTAGGATGCTCAAGCGTATCCATTCCTGCCACACTGAGCCGACCGAAGAAGCGGCCACCATAAAACTGGGGTATAATCCCATTCAGCGTCAGGCAGAGTGTGGTCTTGCCCGCTCCTGTCGCGCCGATCAGGCCGATGAACTCGCCCTGCCTTATCTCAAGCGAGATATTGCGCAGAGCCGGGCGTGTTGAACGGGGGTAGATGTAGGATACCTTCTCGAACCGCACCAGCGGCTCAGGCTGTTCCATATATGCTCCTCATGTCAGACCGCTCCAGCCGGGCCGAGGCCCCGGCCGGAGCGGTCTGGATCGGTCTGCCCGGGCGGCGGGTAGAGCTGTACTTAGAACCTATTCGAAAAACCGTACAAGCGGCATCCCTATACCGCTTATACCGATGCATAGAGATGCGTCGGTTACGATTTCCGGACAGGCTCTAATATAGCGCATTCTTTGGCCTTACCAGGTCAGTGGCGCGCAGGCCGGCGATGACGCCGGTCCCGATCACGGCCCCGACCAGGCTACGGAACAAATTTTCCATCGGGATGATCGGGATCAGTGTGGCCCATACTTCAGGCGGCCAGTTCAGAATATAGTAAAGTATGACGGTCACACTGAGGTGAGAAAGGCCGGCGATCATCCAGGTGCCGAGAAAGAGGCCAGCCGCTAACGCTCCGACGTTTCTGCTGTTGATCAGCCGGGCGATCAGAGTGCGGCTGGGCAGCACATACAGCAGGATGGCCGACCAGTTCACGAATGAGTTGAGCAGCGCCACCCGGACGCTCACCCCATTCACCAGGATTGCCCTGCCCACGAAGAGCAGAAATTCGATCACGAAAAATGCCGACAGAGGTATCCACCACCAACGGCGGCCTGAGGTGCATTCCGTCCTGTCGGCGGACATGGTGCCAGCGGCCAGGCTGGCGATGGCTGCCCCCCACACAGAGGCAAGCGGCACCGGCCCGGCCGTGTGAGGCGCCACGAAAACACCGATCAGGCGGCCTATCCCACATGCGATACCGCCCGCGACCGGCCCCAGAATCCAGCCTACCAGCCCATAGATGCCCTGACTCAGGGGGAAACTTCCCCCGGCAGCCAGGATCACCGAGAACGGAATGAATGAGAGAGCGGCCACCGCTGCCGCCAGCGCGATGAGATAAGCCACCGGTGCTCCATCAATCGCCACACCACCAAAAGCCCTGACTTCACGTTCTTCTCCAGAGATTTCCTGTGACATTTCCTCCTTCTCCTTGAGTTAAAGTATGGTTTTTCCCGCGGCCCGGGGATGGGGAATCGTGGCGTCGTGCACGGCATCAGACAGCCTGCCAGTAAGCGACGCCATCAACTTCCTGGCAGGTGACCTTCCCTGCGACCTCCAGCCATTGCAGGTGGCCGATCACCTCGGAAAGGGCCAGGAAGTAGTTGACCACATCATGATGGATGGGGAAAATCGTCCCGGCAACGTCGTGGGCGGTAAGGGAACCGGCCTGCAGTAAATCAAGGATGCGAGCTGCACGTTGTTCGTGGAAGGCCAGCCGTTCTCTGATCAGAGCGCGGTGATCGGTAAGCGGAGGGCCGTGGCCGGGCAAAGTCAGAACAAGGTCGAGGGCAGCCACACGGTTTAACTGATCCATATATTCGACCAGGCGCCGGGGCCACTTGCTTTCGCCCGGGCCAGGCGGTTCCAGGATGGGGTTGGAGGAAATATCGCGTAGCAGGTGGTCGCTGGAGAGCAGTACCCGATGGTCGGGCTGATACAGGCAGATCAACCCTCCTGCGTGGCCTGGAGTATGGAGCACTCTCCATTCCTCATCACCCAGGCTGATGGAGTCACCATCCGCAAGTGTACGAGCCGGAACAATCGGCCTGGTATAGCGACTGGTGCCCGTACTGATGCTGGCCAGGCTGGCGAGCATTTCGCGCGGGACGCCTGCCCACACCATCACCTCCGCGTAGAAAGCCAGGCGGTGCGCGCCATCCTCATCGCCAAGCCACGGCAGGCTGGCCGCATGCGCGAGCACTTCGGCACCGGAGATGTCTGCCAGCCTGGCTGCCAGGCCGTAATGATCGGCATGTGCGTGCGTGATCACAATGCGCTGCAGATCGGCAATGCGGTAACCAAGACCAGCCAGGGCTGCTTCCAGTGCCTGTTGCGCGGGGGTATAGTGCGGACCTGTATCCACCAGCGTCAGTGGCTTGCCCTCAGCCAGGTATACATTTACCGGCCCCACCGGAAACGGCGTGGGAATAGAGAACGTGTGCAGGTAGAGGGGCAGCATTTAGCGGCTCAGTACGCCAGGGTCAGGTGGCAGAGCTTTTGACGATGATCTCCCAGGTACCAGTCTGGACGGTCTCGTCCCGTTGGTTCAGGATGGTGACCTTAAAGGAGATCAACCCGCCTCCCAGCCGGGGCATCAGTTTTTTATCCACGACCTCGAAGCGCGCCCGGATCGTATCGCCGATTTTTATAGGGGCGCTGAATTTCCACTCCAGTCCCCGAAAGGCCAGAGCGGTGCCCTCGAGGAAGCCCATCCGCGAGCCCAGCCCGCTGGCGATGGACAGCCCCAGCAATCCGTGAGCGATGCGCTCACCAAAAAACGTGGTGCGGGCAAACTCGGCATCGGTGTGGAGCTGATTGTAGTCGCCGGAGAGGCCGGCGAAGAGCACCACATCGGTTTCTGTTACGGTGCGGCCGGGGGATTCCATCGTATCCCCGCTCTCGAACTCCTCGTAGTAGCGTCCTCGCACATCAGTGTTCATAGATAACTCCCCTGGTGTGAGCAAGGTGGTCCGTTGCAAACGTGGGTTATCATAGCACGCTTGCCTGAATAGCGCAAGCAGCTGTGGCAAGCCGTCGGTCTCAAGGCCTTATGCCTTTGTGCTCCGGGCAACGTATAGTATAATTATGCCCAAGGTGACTGTCACCTCTGACTCTTCACCGTGTTGTGATTAAAACACCCTGGAGCGCTCTATGTCTCTTGTTTCTGTTGTTGCCTGCGACACGTATGAACTCGAACAGGTTCGCCAGGCTGTGGGCACACTGCTTGCACCATTGGGCGGTATGGAGCGATTTGTCCGGCCAGGCATGCGGGTGCTGCTCAAACCCAACCTGCTATCTGCCACAGACCTGGAGCACGCGGTGACAACGCACCCTGCTATAGTGCAGGCAGTGGCCGAGCTGGTGCAACAGGCCGGTGGTACGGTACTGATCGGCGATTCACCCGCCGGCCCGGTCGAGGTAACTCACAGCGTCTGGCAGAAGAGTGGAATGGCAAAGGTGGCAACACGCGTCGGCGCAACGCTGGTCCCCTTCGATGGCGTGGCCTGGAAGCAGTTGAACGGACGCGATTACCTGCTCGCACGTCCGGTTTTTGACGCCGACCTGGTGATCAACCTTCCCAAATTGAAGACCCATACCCTCGTCCTGTACACAGGCGCGGTGAAAAACCTGTTCGGCACCGTCCCCGGTACCCGCAAGCGCGAACACCATCTCCGTGCGCCGGGAACGCGGGAGTTCAGCCAGGTGCTGGTGGACATATTGGAGCTGGTCCGACCCGGGCTGACGCTGATGGATGGTGTACTGGGTCAGGAGGGAAACGGACCGGGTGTTGGGGGTACGCCGCGCCGGTACGGCTGTCTGGCGGCCTCCACGGACCCTGTCGCGCTTGACGTTGTGTTGAGCCAGGCGATGGGGTATCGCCCGGGCGAGATAATGCACCTGGCTCAGGCCGGCGCCAGAGGATTGGGCTGCTCCGACAGCGACGCGATCAGGATCGAGGGCGATAAAGGCGTGCTCAACTTTGGTAGAATAACACTGCCAAAGCCACGCTGGTACTTCAACGCCCCTGCCTGGAGCGGCAGGCTGGCAAGTCAGATAGTGCGTCTACACCCCCGCCTTGACAGGGCACTGTGTGTGGGCTGTGGACGCTGCGCAGAGGCATGCCCGGCCGGAGCTATTACACTGGAGGAGATACCGCATTTCACCCTCTCGCGATGCATTAGATGCTTCTGCTGTGCTGAAGTCTGTCCTCAAGGGGCAATTACTCCATATCGGAATCTGTTTGCCCGCCTCATCGGAATGTAGCCGGACCGTGACAACACATGGCGATGCAATGTCCTAAACTTCGAGCGATTGATGTACGTCCGTTTGTTCAGGATGGGCAGGGGTATTTTCTGTTGCGCGACCCCTTGGGGTTAAGCGACAAAATGCTCTCCATCCCCCGCCAACTGGGCCCGCTGCTGGCGTTGTGTGACGGTACGCGGGATAACGCTGCCCTGCGGGCTGCCCTTGCCGTCCGCTTCGGCCTGCGGATTGGGCCTGATGTTGTGGACCGCCTGGTGGCCGCTCTCGACGAAGCGCTCTTCCTGGAAAACGAGCGCTTTTCTCAGGCTTATGAAAAGGCGTTGCACGAATATCGCCGCGCTCCCTGCCGCCTGCCTGCCTCTGCCGGCCTTTCCTACCCCTCCGATGCGGATGAACTGCGTCAAATGCTCCAGGCTTACCTGGACGCGGTTGACGGTCCCCAGGAAGAATGTGGTGAACTGCGCGGTCTGATCAGCCCGCACATTGACTACGCGCGTGGTGGTCCGGTATACGCCTCGGTATGGAAACACGCCGCCGCATCGGCCAGAGCGGCCGAACTGGTGATCGTGCTGGGCACCGATCACGCTGGCTCCAGGGGAGCGGTGACCCTGACACGGCAACATTACGCCACTCCGTTCGGCGTGCTCCCCACGGCTGTGGATGTGGTGGACGCGCTGGCGGAGGCGATAGGGCCGGAAACAGCCTTTGCCGATGAGCTGCACCACCGGGGCGAACATTCCATCGAGCTGGCAGCGATCTGGCTGCATTACATACGCCAGGAGCAGCCGTGCCAACTGGTGCCGATTCTGTGCGGTTCATTCAGCCACTTTGTGCAGGGTGAGGCGGACCCGGGACGGGACGCGACAATCACGGCGCTGCTGGAGACGCTCCCGCGGGTGATCGCGGGCCGTCGGGTGCTTGTGGTGGCCGCAGCCGATCTCTCGCACGTGGGACCGGCTTTTGGCGGCCAGCCGATTGATCTGCTCGGGCGGGCGCGACTCCAGGCTGCAGATGAGATGGTGATCGAACGGGTGTGCGCCGGTGACGCGTCGGGGTTCCTTGAGCTGATCAGGCGCGATGGAGACCGTAACAACATATGCGGCCTGCCGCCGATTTATCTGACTTTACGCCTGCTCAATCCGACGCAGGGCAAATCAATCGCTTATGCCCGCTGCCCGGCAGATGAGCAGGGCACATCATGGGTCACCATTGGAGGCATCCTGTTATCCTGACCAGTAGCTTTTACGGAGGTAAGCAATGGAGTTCTCAGACCTGATCCGCAGTCGCTATAGCGTGCGAGCTTATAAACCCGATCCCGTTGAAGATGATAAACTCCAGCAAGTGCTTGAAGCGGCCAGGCTGGCCCCGACAGCAGCCAATCGTCAGCCATTCCAGTTGATCGTCATCCACACGGCAGGGCGCGAAGAGGAGTTGGGGCGTATCTATGGCGCGCCATGGTTCGTGCAGGCTCCGCTGGTCATCTGCATTTGTGGCCTGCCCGGGCAGGGGTGGGTACGTGCTGACGGCAAAAACTACACTGACGTGGATGTGGCGATCGTGATGGACCATCTTATCCTGGCTGCAACGGACCTGGGGCTGGGCACCTGCTGGATCGGCGCGTTCGATCCCCGGGCAGCCCGGCAGGTGCTGGGTATCCCCGATGATGTGGAACCGATAGCCTTCACCCCGCTGGGCTATCCGGCTGATCAACCCAAACCAAAGAAACGCAAGGAACTCTCCACCCTGGTGCGCTATGAACGATGGTAAGCACCTGGCAGGTACATCAGTGGCGCTGCCCTCGCCTGAAGCGACGCTGGCCCTGTTAAAGGCGCGACGCAGCATCCGCCGCTACAAACCCGATCCCGTGCCGGAGGAGATGATCGCACAACTGCTGGAAGCCGGCCGGTGGGCGCCTTCGGCCAGTAACAGACAGCCATGGACCTTCATCGTGATACAGGACCCTCAGGTGCGCCAGGAAGTGGCCCGACATGCTGCCTACGCCGTCATCCGCTGGAAGCATGCTGAAGAAGCACCGTTGCTCATTGTGCTGTGCGGCGACGCCCGTAACCCGTTCTACAAACAATTCCTCCATGAGGATATCGGCCTGGCCGGGGCGAATATCATGTTGCAGGCCAGGGCGCTGGGGTTGGGTACCTGCTGGATCGGTGGGCTGGACAGGAAGGCACTGGCTGCGGTGCTGAAGCTGCCCGATCACATGGAGATTGTAGGGCTGTTGACAGTGGGATTCCCGGCCGAGGATCCACCCCCCAGACCACGGAAGCCCCTTGCAGAGATTGTGCACTATGACGTTTACGGCAACAAGGCAGGTGGTGAGAGAGTAACGCCTGGACAGGCGCCGGGCGGGTTGCTGCGGGGACTGCTGCACCGTCTGCGGCTGGTCATCCGCCCCTCTCCCTGGGGCAGAGGACCGGATGTGGGTTGAAGCAGGGTGAGCGGCTACACGGCCAGGATGTTCGCAAACTCGGGGACTTCCCCTTCTCCCAGCCGATAGATCGCACTCAGAATGCTGGCCAGTCTGTCAGCACGTTTTTTGATGGCTTCCATCTGTCCTGAGGTGGGCTCGATGCGGTACGCCTCCAACAGGATGCGTAGCTGGTAGACAAGCTCGCTCAGATTATCCGCTTCTGCCTCCAGCAACGCAACGTCAAGATGGGAAGAGTGGGGCAATCGGGACGCCTGAGTGAGCAGACGCTGATGTAAATGCTTCCATGGCTCACCGGTAAGTTGCCGGGCTACAGCACCGGTGAGCATCTTTGTCGCTTCCCGCAGTATGTGGATCGGGCGCAGCTCCTCGATGCGCCGTTTCAATCGGCGAATGCGCTTCTTCAGCCGCCGCTGCTCTTTGACAAGCGAGAGGGGAACGTCGGTGCTGAGGACGTATTCCGACATGCGTTCCTCGATCAGTGCCAGATCCTCCATCTCCTGCTTTAAGATGTGCTGCAGAGTCTTGATTTTTTCGCTCACGTGGAATACTCCGGCTGCCTTTGAAAACGGTGGTGGTCAACTGAACTGCCTCAATTTTCGCTCCAGCTCTGTGATCTGCTCCTGAGTCCTGCGCCAGTTATCAATCAACTGGAGCGGTATCTCCTGATACTCCACATATTCGCTCATACGCTCTTCTATCAACATCAAGGCATGGCGGCGGTTGGCCAGCATGCGCCTCCAGGAAGCGACCCGTTCCGCATCCACACGTTCTGATAAGGGCAGGGGCAGGGAGGTACCAGGCCAGCCGAGGCGTTGAGGTTCCTTCCCACCACCGGCGTAATAAGCCACCGCGAAGTTGTCTTCAAGGTTGGCGACTTTGATGATGGGATGTTGCCTGTCCCTTGTCCGGTCGGGCACCACACGCCCCACGTACATTGCCAGGTCCAGCACACGGGCGTAGCCGTCGTACTCGAACGCTCCATAGCCGGCCAGCCCCTCCAGTAGCGCGCCGGTAAAGACCGAGTAAGGGTTTCCCACCCAGGAAAGCTCGTCTTTGCGCGATGAGGCGATCACCACCCGTCCGCTGCCACGTCCCAACTCAAAAGCTATGGATGGAGGGAGCGGCGATTTGATGGCTGACCATCCCTTGGCCTCTGCCTGACCGCCAGCATGGCAGCAATCGAGAAGCACCAACAGCCTCCTGGCCCGGATCGCCCGTAGTTTTTCGGTAAAGAGCTGGCCGGAGATGGCTGTATGTAATGGCGGTGTCAATGCGCTGCCCCGCTCAAGCTCCCGACTGTAGGGAAGCAGGTAGTACTCAGGTGTCTCAAGGCCGTGGCCGGAGAAGTAAACGATCGCTGTGGCCTCGGGTGAGGCCTCGGCAGCCAGCCGGTCCAGTGCGGAAAGGATGGCCTGACGGTGCGCTTCCTCTCCGACAAGCAGCCATACCTGATCGGGTGGATAGGCACAGCGCTGCGGATCGCGGAGCAATCCGGCAACTGCGGTGGCATCATTGACGGTCACGGGCAGATCGGCGCCTATGCCGATGACAAGGGCATATCCCCGGGTGAACTGAGACCTCTTCATAGCCTGTGTCAGACGGTCGGACTTAACATAAAACACTATGTTGGAGCCTGTACCTTACCATCACGGATACGGTGCAATACATTGGCATTGATTACAGGTAACTATTCGGCCTGCCCATGCAGTGCCGGGCGGACCACAGTCCGCCCGAACCAGACTTTGCAGACAGACTACACCGAGACGCCCCCAGGTGGCTATTTGGCCTGCCCATGCAGTGCCGGGCGGACCACAGTCCGCCCGAACCAGACTTTGCAGACAGACTACACCGAGACGCCCCCAGGTGGCTATTCGGCCTGCCCATGCAGTGCCGGGCGGACCACAGTCCGCCCGAACCAGACTTTGCAGACAGACTACACCGAGACGCCCCCAGGTGGCTATTTGGCCTGCCCATGCAGTGCCGGGCGGACCACA
>Ga0209101_1000677_pt1 | contig 27557 bp, 28 predicted proteins | sample ConPoolayeCmetaG_FD_185481 | JGI IMG/M metagenome (GOLD analysis project Ga0209101, IMG submission 185481) | Hot spring microbial mat communities from California, USA to study Microbial Dark Matter (Phase II) - Cone Pool mat layer C metaG... ...
CCGCTGTACGAACGGGTCCTCGCGCGCACGCCCGACGATCCCGATGTCCTCACCGACCTGGCGACGATGCGTCTGGCGGCAGGCGACGCGAAGGGCGCCATCGCAGGCTACGAGGCAGTCATTGCGAGGCACCCGGAATTCGTGCAAGCGCACTACAACCTGGCCGTGACCCACGCCCAGCTCGGACACACGCAGCTGGCCCTGGATCGCTTCGCCATTGCCCGGCGCCTGGCGAGCGACGAGCGCACGCGGAAGCAGATCGACGAGATGATCGCGCACCTCGGCGGAGCACCCGTGCCCTCGCCGCCCGCCGCCGGCGGTCCGCGATCGCCCTTTCAAGAGGCCGTCGAACGCGCCTTCCGCGGCGCGCCCATCCTCGGGGAACGCCTCGTACGCTTCGAGTGGACCGGCCCGGGCATCGGCCGCGCGCTCGTGCGCGATTTCCCCATGGAGGCCATGCCGGAGGAGATCCGTGCCCGCTTTGCAAACCGCCTGGCCGAGGAGGTGCGCGCCGCCGCTCGCGCGAACGCGCCCGAGGGAGCGGTGCGCATCGAAATCGCCGACGCAGCCGCCGGAACCGTGATGGCGACGGTCACTCCGTGACGGACGCTACCCCGTCCAGCCCCATTTGGCCTTGTTGGCCTCGACCTGCTCCGCAGTCGGATGCTCTTTTTTCTGGTGCTGCGCGACCTTGAACTCGCTCATCCGCTCCATGATGGCGTAATTGAGCGGGGTGTCGTCCTTGAAGACTTCGGGCACGGACACCTCCTCGAAGATCGCCTGCCAGGGGCACTCCGGCTCGCACGCCCCGCAATCGATGCACTCGTCGGGATGAATGTAGAGCTGGTTGGGGAACGCCTCCCGGTCCGTGCCGGTGTACTCGTAGATACAATCGACCGGACAGACCGCCACGCAGCCGGTATCCAGACAGTCACGGCACAATCGCGTGATGATGTACGCCATGCGAGGCTCCCCGTGAGTGAATTCCGATCGCTTCTGGTTAGCTTCGCGGGGAGTGCGTTGCAACCCGCACAGCATCGGTTGACAGCCTCCAACCGGGGCGAGTAGACGCGCGGCCCACATGGATCGGATCGGCGTCGGGGTGATCGGTGCCGGGAAGCACGGCCAGCGCTACCTGCGGCACATCCAGGCCGACATTCCGGAGCTGCGCCTCGCAGCGCTCTCGCGGCAGGATATCGCTGCTGGGTCCGCCCAGGCTCGAGAGCTGCGCTGCGCCTTCCATGGCGACTGGCGCGCCCTGGTCGGCGACAGCGAGGTCGCCGCCGTGGTGGCGGTTGTGCCGCCTACCCTCCATCGCGCCGTGGCCGAGGTCTGCGCCCAGGCCCGGAAACCCCTGCTCCTCGAGAAGCCGCTGGCGACGACCACCCGCGACGCCTGGGCCATCGTGCGCACTGTGCATGCGGCTGGCGTCCCCTGCCTCATGGCGCACACGCTCCGCTGGAACGCCGTTGTCCGCGCCGCGCGCGAGCGCCTGCCGGCACTGGGCCCCTTGCGCGCTCTCGCGCTGAACCAGCGTTTCGAGCCCTCGTCGCTCGCCTGGCTCGACGATCCCGCCATCTCGGGAGGGGGCATCGTCCTCCATACCGGCGTCCATAGCTTCGACCTGCTCCGCTTCCTCACCGGCGACGAGGTGCGGAGCGTGCAGTGTCGAACGGCTCGCGTGGTCACGCAGCGCACCGAGGACCAGTTCCTCGCCATGATGGCGCTCGCTGGGAGCGACGCCCTGGTGAGCGTCAGCGGCTCGCGGGCCACGCGGGGCCGTTCCGGCTTGATCGACGCGGCCTGTGCCGACGCACAGCTCGTCGGCGACCATCAGCAGCACTGGCTCCACGAAGTCCGGGGGCTGGCGCGAGCGCCGCTCCCCGTCGGCGAGCCGGTGCCGACGGTTCGCGAAGCGCTGCGCGCGTTCGTCGCCCTGCTGCACTCCGGAACGCCGCCACCGGTCTCTCTCGAGGACGGTGCACGCGCCGTGGCGATCGCGGAGGCCTGCCTGCGCTCTGCCGCCGCGGGTGGGGTTGCCGTGCCGGTCGAGGGCCGCCCAAGCGGGGACTGAGCCGCTGCGTACGCTCCAGCGCCTCGCGCCGTGGGCGGTCACGGTCGCGATCTTCGCCTTCCTCTTCTGGCGATATCCGGTCCGCGAGGTCTTCGCTACGCTCGCCGCCGCCCGCTGGGGCGCCTACCTCGCCCTCATGATCCCGTACTCGCTCTTCTACTGCGCCGTGGACGCCTTCGTCCTCCAACAGGCGGTCGCCTGGTTTCTCGTGCGCGTCTCCTACCGCGACATCCTGCCCGTGCGTGCGACCGCCTACATTCTGTCGCTGGTCAACACGCCGCTCGGTCAGGGCGGCATCGCCGTGTATCTGCACCGCCGCCACCGCATTCCCTTCTGGCAGGTGACCGGGACCGTCCTCTTCGTGGCCGTCGTCGAGATCTATCAGCTCGCCTGGTGGTCGATGATCGGGGGAGCGCTCAGCCGGGCCCCGAGCACGCCGTGGATGGCCTACGCCGTCCTGGCCCTGGGGCTCGCGGCGATGTGGCTCTACGGCGCGTGGTGGCGCCGTCGGCCCGCCGCCCCTGGCCGCCTGCGGATCCTCGACACGATACGCCGCGCGCGGCCCGGACACTACCTCCGCCTGGTATTGTACAAGACCCCTAACTTACTGGCTGCCGTAGTGGTCCACTGGCTGGGATTACCGCTTTTCGGCATCGCCGTGCCCTTCGAGGTCCTGCTCACCTTCCTCCCCCTCGTGTTCTTCTTCGCGGCGCTCCCCGTGGCCGCGGCGCACCTCGGGCCTTCGCAGCTCGCCTGGACGTGGTTCTTCGGACCCTACGCGCCAGGCGAGCGTCTGCTCGCCTACAGCCTGGCGGCTCACTTCCTGTTCATGGTGCTCAACGCCGGCATTGGCCTCCTCTTCGTCCGACGGGCGGCGCGGGAGCTCGCCTGAGCTGCGCGCGGCGCGGAGCAGCCGCTCGAGCACCGCCGCGCCGTTCACGACCGTCACGACCACGCCGGCCCAGGGGACGAGCGCGAGCGGCAGCGCCGCGGGCCAGGCAGCTTCGGCAGCGACGAGCCCCACGCACACCCAGTTCACGACGCCCCCCGCATGCCCGAGACGCGAGCGTGCCAGACGCCACGCGCTCCCGCGGCTCGCCCGCACGGAGGCGAGCACGTAGGCCCCGACGGCGCACCCGACCGCCACCGGCGCCGCGATCGAGATCCGACCCAGGACGGCGGCCGTCACGAGACCACTGCCCACGAAGGCCACATCGCCTGCCACGTCCAGCGTCGGCCCCCAGCGCGACCCGCCGCAGCGCCGCGCCACCAGCCCGTCGACCCAGTCGGACAACGCCGCCACGAGCCAGACGGCGAGCGCCGCCGAGCTCTGCGCCACGAGCACCCCGGGCAGGACCGCGGCGAGGCCGAGCCGGAGCAGGCTCAGCGCATCGGCGAGACTCAGCGGGGCGCTCCCTCGGTCACGAGCATCGCTCGCGGTCGGCGATCGCGCCGCAGCAGCACGTAGAGCGCCCCCGCCCCCCCGTCGCACGGCCGGGCCGTCGTGAAGGCGAGAACCACGCGCGCGATTCGTCCCTGGGTGAGCCAGGATTTGAGGCGTTCCTTGAGCACGGGCATCTGGTCCTTCGAGTTCCGGCCTCGACCATGGACGATAAGCACGCAGCGATGTCCCAACCGGTAGGCATCCCCGAGGAAGCGTTCGACGGTCGCTCGGGCCTCGGCTGCGGTGAGTCCGTGCAAGTCGACGTGGGACTGATGGGCATACTCGCCGCGCCGCAACTTGCGCACGACACGGGGGTCCAGACCGACGATGCTGCCCTCGACGTATTCGCGGGTATCGCTGACGTCGAAGCCGACCCCGCGCGCCACCAGGTCGGAGAGGGCGGCCAGCACCTCGGCATCGTCGGGAACGGGGGCGGCAGCGCCGAGAGCAGGGGGCGGAGCGTCGATCCGACGGTCCGCTTCGCGTTCGAGAGGGACGACACCGTCCATCGCCCGCGCGAAGGTCTCTTCCTCGTCGGCGACGCCGTCGCCCGACGGCCGTCCCCCGTCTGTCTTCTCGCGGGGCAGCGCCCGCGCTTGTGGCACCACCGCTGCCCACTGACGGCGGAGCCCGCGAAAGGGAGCGTTGAGAGGTTCGGCGCGCTTCGAGGCGCGCGTGCCGACCGTGAGTTGCGGTCCGTGGCGCCGCCGGGCCATAGGCGCGAGGTAGCATACCGCCTCGGTCGGCTGTAGCCGCCGCACGGCGGCCCCGGCAGCGCGGAACGCGCGTCAGACCCGGGGTTGGTCCGCTGGTGGCACTTCGAGCGGACAGCTGCGTTCGGCCGCGAGCTGTTGCAGCGCCCGCCAGGCAAGCTTGCTCGGCAGCACGTGCCCGTTCTCCCACCGGCTCACCGTCGAAAAGGTGACACTGAGGGCCTGCGCGAGACCCTCCTGGGTCAAGCCGGTGCGCTGCCGCCAGGCACGGATCATCCGGCCGACCTCCTGAGGCGAAGGGGGGGGTACGCTGGGCGATGTGTTCGGCATGGGACTGTCCATGGCTCGAAGCAACCCAGATGCCAGCGCAGGGCCCGAGAAATCCGACACCTGCTCGGGCAATGCCTTCGCCATGGGCGTCAGCACACCGACGCCCGTCGGGGCGCCGACACCTGGCTTGCCGGAACCGGAGCCCATTGCTAGGCCCGAGATGTGATCACGCCGCAGGAAGTGTACGAGCGCCTCAAGCAGGTACCCTACCCTGGGTTCTCGCGCGACATCGTTTCGTTCGGCATCGTTCGCGACGTCGAGATCTCCTCCGAGGGGGTTCTGGTGAAGCTCGCCCCCTCGACGGCCCGCGAGGAGGTCATCGCCGAGATCGAGGCGGCGGTCCGGGCTGCCGTGGAGACGCTCCCGGGAGCGCCGCGTCCCGTTCGTCTCGTGCGCGAGGCGCCCCCCGTGCATGCGCGAGGGGGGCAGCGCGGGCCGCAGCCCATTCCCGGCGTCCGCAGCATCCTTGCCATCGCCAGCGGCAAGGGGGGTGTGGGCAAGTCGACGGTGGCGACCAATCTCGCCCTCGCGCTTGCCGCTCTGGGCCACCGGATCGGTCTCATGGACGCCGACGTCTACGGGCCGAGCATTCCGCTGATGCTCGGGATCGAGGAGAAGGCACGGACAGGCCAGGGCCAACGCCTCAGGCCGCTCGAGCGTCATGGCGTTCGCGTCATGTCGATGGCCATGTTCGTGGGAGACGCCACGCCAGTCATCTGGCGAGGCCCGATGCTGACCAAGCTCGTCACCGAGTTTCTCCGCAACTGCGAGTGGGGCACGCTGGACGTTCTCGTCATCGACCTGCCCCCGGGAACCGGCGACGTGCAGCTCACCCTCACGCAGCAGGTCCCCATCACGGGCGGCGTCATCGTCACCACCCCGCAGGACGTGGCTCTAGCCGACGTGCGTCGCGGCATTCAGATGTTCCGGCAGGTCGAGGCTCCCGTGCTCGGCGTGATCGAGAACATGAGCTTTCATCTCTGCCCGGGATGCGGCGCCCGCGCAGAGCTCTTCGGCCACGGCGGTGGTACAGCGATGGCCCGGGAGTTCGGCGTGCCCTTCCTCGGGGAGGTCCCCCTGGCCAGCGCCGTCCGCGCTGCAGGCGACCGCGGGCTCCCCATCGTCGCGTCCGAGCCGGCGAGCCCCCTCGGACGCGCCTTTCACGAGATCGCCGAACGGGTTGCCGCCCGCCTGCTCGCGAGCGGGCGCCAGGCTGACTCGCGGCAGCCACTCGGCCTGCCCTCGTGACCCGCGATCGCAAGCGAGCGCGTTAGCGGACGGACGGGCCCGAGCGGCTCCCAGCGACACCACGCTCGGCGGCCCGCAACGATTCCACGAGGACCACGGCGACTCCCAGTGTGATGGCCGAGTCGGCCACGTTGAACATTGGCCAGCTCCACGGTCCCCAGTGGAGGTGGAAGAAGTCGATCACCTCGCCGAAGCGCAGGCGACAGATGAGGTTGCCCACCGCGCCTCCGACGATGCCGCCGAGCGCGACCAGCACCAGCCTGCGCTCCGCCGGCGTGGTGCGCAAGGTCGACCCGAGCATCCACAAGGCGACCGCCGTGATCCCCAGAAAGAGCGGCAGGCGCAGCGCCGCCGGCGCACCGGAGAGGATCCCGAACGCCGCCCCCCGGTTGCGCACGTAGGTCAGCGAGAAGAAGGGAAGGAGCGGGATCGTTTCGTGGAGCGCCATGGTCGCTGCCACGATAGCCTTGGTGAGCTGATCGAGGGCGACGACCGCCATCGCCGTTCCCGCGGCAAGTCGCAGGCGGCCGTCCATCACGCCACCACGCTCACGCACCGTGCACACAGGCGCGGATGGCGCGGGTCGCTCCCCAGCGATCGGACCAACCAGCAGCGCTCGCACTTCTCGCCCGGCGCCCGCTCGACCCGGACGCGAAGCCCGGGACAGACTGGACTCGGCGGGCCGTCTACCGCCCCGACCTCCACGGCAGCGACCAGCGCGAGCGTCCCGAACTCGAAGGCCGGATCCGCGATCAGCGCGGCCAGGTCCGGCTCCGCTGCCACCACCACCGCGGCCTCGGACGGCTGGCGCACGATCCCCCGCTGGCGCGCGTCCTCGACGGCCTTGGTCACCCCAGCGCGTGCGGCGAGGAGCCGGTCCATGCGGCTCGCGAGGGCGTCGTCCTGCCAGGCGGAGGGAAGGTCGGGAAACCCGGCCAGGAAGGGACTCGGCGCCGGCACACCCGGCATGAACCGCCAGGCCTCTTCCGCGGTGAACGACAGCACCGGCGCCATCAGCCGGACGAGCACATCGAGCATGGCGTGGAGTGCGACCTGCGTGCCCCGCCGCTCCCGGCCCGCGGCGCGCTCGCAGTAGAGCCGATCCTTGCGCACATCGAGATAGAGCGCGCTCAGGTCGACCGCGCAGAAATTGTTCAACGCGTGGAAGACCAGATGGAACTCGAAGCTGTCGTACGCCTCCCGCACCCGGCGCGCCACGGCGGCGGTGCGGTGGAGCACCCAGCGCTCGAGCAGCGGCAGCTGCTCCACGGGCATGCCGTCCCGCGCGGGATCGAAGTCGTACAGATTGCTCAGTAGAAAACGCACCGTATTGCGGACCCGGCGGTAGGCCTCGACGAGATGCCCGAGAATCTCCTCGGAGGCCCGCATGTCGCCGCGGTAATCCTCGGCCGCCACCCACAGGCGCAGCAGCTCGGCCCCGTGCCGCCGGATCACATCGGCCGGCACGACTGCATTGCCGCCGGACTTGGCCATCTTGCGGCCCTGGCCGTCGAGCAGGAAGCCGTGCGTGACCACGGTGTCGTAGGGCGCGCTGCCGGTGAGGGCAACGGCGGTGAGCAGGGCGCTGTGGAACCAGCCGCGGTGCTGATCGCTCCCCTCGAGGTACATGTCGGCGTGCCCACCGAGCTCGGGGCGGCGCTGCACGACCGCCCGCCAGCTCACGCCGGAATCGAACCACACGTCCAGGATGTCCGTCTCCCGCCGGAAGGCTCGGCTGCCGCACCGGGCGCAGGCGAGTTCGGGCGGCACCAGCGCCTCGACGGGGCGCGCGAACCAGGCGTCGGCGCCTTCCTGCTCGAACAGGGCGGCCACGTGCTCGCACAGCGTCCGGCTCGCATGCGGCTCGCCGCAGGCCTCGCAGAAGAGCGCCACGACGGGCACCCCCCAGTCGCGCTGCCGCGAGAGGCACCAGTCGGGACGGGCTGCGATCATCCCCGCGATGCGATCGTGGCCCCACTCCGGCACCCAGCGAACGCGCTCGATCTCCGCAAGCGCACGGTCCCGCAGCGATGGCCCGCCGCCGCCATCCAGCGGACGGTCGAGGGCCAGGAACCACTGCTCGGTGGCCCGGAAGACGATCGGACTCTTGCAGCGCCAGCAATGCGGGTAACTGTGCGAGAACTCCTCGGCAGCCAGGAGCGCCCCGGCCTCGCGCAGGCGCGCGACGATTCGCGGATCGGCATCGAAGACGCGGAGCCCCGCATACTCGGGCACGTCGGGGGTGAACCGGCCGGCCTCGTCCACCGGCGCATAGACCTCGAGGTTGTAGCGCCGGCCCGTGTCGTAGTCCTCCTGGCCGTGGCCGGGTGCCGTGTGGACGAGCCCCGTCCCGCTCTCGAGCGTGACGTAGTCGGCGAGCACCACCGGCACGATCCGGTCCAGCCAGGGGTGGCGAGCCCGGCAGCCTTCGAGGGCAGCCCCCGAAAAGCGCGCCACCTCCCGCGGCGCCTCCGCGACCCCGAGCGCGGCCACGAGCGCTGGCACCCGCGCCGCCGCCACCACCAGCAGGCGCCCGCCGACCGCCACCACGACGTACTCGTGCGCGGGATGCACGGCGACAGCGAGGCTCGCGGGCAAGGTCCACGGGGTAGTCGTCCACGCCGCCAGCGCGATCTCCCCCTCGAGCGGCGCCAGCAGGCCGGGGAGCGGCGGCACGAGGGCGTAGGTGACGAACACCGCCGGCGAGACGATGTCGGCGTACTCCACCTCCGCCTCCGCGAGCGCTGTCCGACACGACGGACACCAGTGGACGGGCTTCCGGCCCCGGTACAGCAGCCCGGCAGCGATGCACTCGCCGAGCACACGGGCCTCCTCGGCCTCGTAGCCGAAGTCCATCGTCAAGTAGGGATGCTCCCAGTCGCCGAGCACGCCGAGCCGCTCGAACTCGGCTCGCTGGATGCCGACGAAGCGCGCGGCGTAGGCCCGGCAGCGTTCGCGGATGGCAACCTTCGAGAGCGTTTCCTTGCGGGCGCGACCGAGCTCTTTCTCGACCTGCAGCTCGATCGGCAAGCCATGGCAGTCCCAGCCAGGAACGAAGGGCGTGTAGTACCCGGCCATGGCCCGCGACTTCACGATCACGTCCTTCAACACCTTGTTCAGGGTATGGCCGAGATGGATGTTGCCGTTCGCGTAAGGCGGGCCATCGTGGAGCACGAAGCGCGGGCCAGCCGCATTGCGCGCGAGAAGCGCCCGGTACAGGTCGATCGCCTTCCAGTGCGCGAGCACCTCGGGCTCGCGCTGCGCGAGGTTCGCCTTCATGGGGAAGTCGGTTCGCGGCAGGTTGAGCGTCGCCTTGTAATCCATCGGCCGATCCTGCGAACCGTATCAGCGCGGCGCCAGCCCGGCCAGCGCGCGCTCGACGGCAGCAGCACGCGTCTCGCCGACCGGGTTCGGGAAGACGATGCCCAGCGTCGCTCCTGCGATCTGGTAAGCGCGCAGCCGTTGGCGGGCCGCCGTCGGGTCGCCCACGAGCGTGACCGCCTCGGCCATGGCGTCGGACACGGCCCGCTCGGCCGCGGCCACGTCGCGATTCTTCATGTGGTGCCGGATGGCCTCCACCTCGCACGCGTATCCGCTCTGCGCGAGCATGTTGCCGTAGAAGGGCAGATTCGCGTACCGCGCGAGCATCCGCTTGGCCTCATGCAGGCAGGCCGCGCGGTCCGGGCCGAAGTACGCTGTGGTGAAATGGGCGACCTCGAGCTGCTCGAGCGGGCGGTCTCCGCGCTCGGCGCCACGCCGGAGCGCGGTCATGGCGCGCCGGTAGCGCTCGAGCGGGAAGAGGTTGAAGATCACGCCGTCGGCCAGCTCGGCGGCGAGCTCGATCATCCGCGGGGCGAGGGCGGCAGCGAGCACTCGCGGTGGGGTCCGGGGGCGCGGCTGATGCGGCCCTTTGAGCCAGGCGCTGCGCAGGTAGCCGATGGTCTCGCGCATCTTGGCCAGCGGATCGCCCATCTCGATGCCGAGCGAGGCATTCACGGGCCGATGACCGACGCCGAGGCCGAGCAGCAGGCGCCCGCCCGAGAACTCCTGCACCGCGGCGGCTTGCTGGGCCAGGAGCGAGGGATGGCGCAAGTAGACGTTGGTGATGGCCGTCCCCACCTGGATTCGTGCCGTGCGCATGGCGATCGCCTGCGCGTAAGCAAGCGAATCGTTGAAGGACTCGGGGACGAAGACCCCCGCGAAGCCCAGCGCCTCGGCGCGCTGGCTCCAGGCGACGATGTCCTCCGGAGCGGCATCGCGCAGCGGCGAAAAGGCGACGGCAATCCGGTCCATCGCGGTCCTGTAAACCAGCCCGCGCGTTCGGGAAAGGGTCCGGCCGCTTACGTCCCCTCCGCCCTTGCCGCGATCGAGCCGAGCGGCTACCGTCCGCCCCTGTGGCGAAGCGCATGCTGCTCGACTTCAAGAGGGGCGCGTTCCCGGCCTGGGAGCTCGAGCCGGAAGACGGCATCCCTGTGCCCTGCGTCCAGAACCAGCCCTGGGTGAACGAGGACACGCTGGCGACGCTCGCCCGACTGCGGATTCCGCGCACGGACCCGTGGGGACGGCCGCTGCCTGGCGAGCCCGACGACCCGGTACTGCCCTTGTTCCGAGCGAAGAGGCGCTGAGCGCGGGGCGTCGCGGCATGATGCCGATCGCCGCGATCAGAACTCGCTCCCACCCTCCGGGGCGACCGCGATGCGTCCCTCGTCGACGAGCACCGGAACGATGCGGCGCCCGCCCGTGAGCTTCAACAGCTCCGGAATCGCCGTCCGCTGCACCGCGATGTCGATCTCCCGCACGACGACACCTTGCTCGCTCAGACGGCGGCGCAGCGCTGCGCAATGCGGGCAGCCGGCACGGACGTAGAGCAGCGCGGGGCCCGGCACGTCAGTCGGGAATCTCGGTGCCGCAGATCAACGTCGCGGCGGCACTGAACATGCCGCCGAGCCCGTGGCAGATGGCGATCCGCGCGTTCGGCACCTGGCGTGGCCCGCACTCGCCGCGAAGCTGGCGCACGGCCTCGACCAGCGTGAACATGCCGTACATCCCGCTGTGCGTATACGACAGGCCACCGCCATTCGTATTCATCGGGAAGGGGCCTCCCGGCGCCGTGCGTCCCCCCGACACGAAGGCGCCCCCCTCGCCCGGCTTGCAGAAGCCGGTCGCTTCCAGGCCCATGATCGGCACGATGGTGAAGGCGTCGTAGAACTCCGCCACATCGATGTCGGCGTGCGCCACGCCCGCCATGGCGAACGCGCGTTCGCTCGACAGACGGGCCGCATCCCAGAAGGCGAAGTTCGGCATCTGACTGACGAGCACGTGCGTCGATGCCTCGCCCGTCCCGAGCACGTAGACGGGTCGTCGAGGAAGATCCCGCGCACGCTCGGCCGAGGTCAAGACGACCGCCCCTCCCGCGTCCGTGACGAGACAGCAGTCGAGCAGGTGCAGCGGCCAGGCGATGATCCGCGAGGACAGCACCTGCTCGACCGTGAGCGGATCGCGCATGAGCGCGCGGGGGTTGAGCTGAGCCCAGCGGCGCGTCGAGACAGCCAGCTCCGCGAGCTGCTCGCTGGTCGTCCCGTATTCGTGCATGTGGCGCGCCGCAGCCAGCGCATAGCCCGTGGGCGGGCCGGCGAGGCCGAAGGGCTGTTCGAACTGCAGGCGGAACGAATCGTGACCGAAACGGGTCCCCGGCATCCCGACTCGCGAGGCACCGCTCTCCCCGTGGGTGATGAGCGCCACGTTCACTAGCCCCGCCGTAATGGCCGCCATGGCGTGCTGTACGTGCGCGATGAAGGAACAGCCGCCGATCTGCGTGCCATCGACGTACCGGGGGTGGAGCCCCAGGTATTCGGCGGTCTCCGAGCCCATCCACAGTCCCGCGCTGAAGACGGCATCGACGTCGCGCAGGGCGAGCCCGGCGTCCGCAAGCGCGTTGCGCGCGGCCTCGGCGTGCAGCTGGAACGCCGACTTGTGGGGGAGCTTGCCGTGCTCATCCGCCTCGGCGGCGCCGACGATCGCCACGCGCCCGCGCAACCGACGCAGCTCGCTCGCCACGCTCACGATCCGCCTCCGCGAGCGGGCGCGAAACGCGGAAGCGTCACCTCGGGCGTGACATCGGCCCACGCCACTTCGACGGGCATCCCGATGCGCACCGCTGCCGGGTCAGGGGCGACGTCCACGAGCGTGGTCATCATGCGCGGCCCTTCCTCGAGCTCCACGATCGCGAGGACATAGGGCGGCGGCAGCGGGAAGCCGCGCTGGCCGCGATGCACGATGGTAAAGGTGTGCACCGTCCCGCGACCGCTCCCCGGGACCCACTCGAGGTCGGCCGCGCCGCAGTGCGGGCAGATCGCGCGGGGATAAAAATGCAGCTGGCCGCAGGCGCGGCAGCGGGGGAGCACCAACTCGTGTCGCCGTGCCGCCTCCCAGAATGGACGCGTCTCGGGCGTCGGGACAGGGAGGGGACCAGGAGTATCGACCATCCGGAGGGAGCCCGGGCACTGCCCGGCTCCGTCTCTGTAGTGAACGACCGCTCGCCAGGTCAAGCCACGGCGGCCCGCACGCAGGCCACCGATGGACAGCCGCTCGGCGCTTCTGTACCTCGGAAGACGAGGGAGAGCGCCGGATGTCCCCCCCGATCGCTGCCATCGCGCTGATGCTAGCCCTGCCGCTGGCAGCGGCGCGCGGCGAGCCGATCCCGTGGGAAGAGGCGGCACGGCACGTCGGGAAGGAGGTCGAGGTCGAAGGGCGGGTACTGGCCGTGCACTGCTCGCCCACGAGCTGTCTGCTGGCCTTCGAGCCGACTTTCGATCGCTTCACGGCCGTCGTGCAGGCCCAGCATTTCCAGGTGTTCCCGCCGGCCGAGCTCGAAGAACGCTTCCCGGGGCGCCGCGTACGCGTCCGGGGTGTCGTGCGCCTGCTCGAGGGCAAACCGGAAATCGTGCTCGACGAGCCGGGGGATCTCGTCCTGGCCGACTCGGCGGCGCGAGAGGCCGAGCGGAGCGCAGCGCTGGCGGAGGCGCAGACCGAGATCCTCGAACGGCTCGAGGCCATCCTGGAGAGCATCGAGGCGATAAGCGAGCGCCTCGTCACGACCCAGCAGCGGATCGAAACGCTGCTCGGGCAGCTCGAGCAGCGCGCCGCGCAGCACGACACGACTCCTGCGCTGGAGTCCCAGCCGGGCCCTGCGGTTCCGCGCGTGGGAGCGGTGCCGAGCCGCGCAGCCAGCCAGGCCCTTCGCTCGCTGAAACGCGGGATGAGCGCTGCGACCGTCCGACGCCTCGTCGGCGACCCGTTGACCGTCGAGCCTGGCGTCTCGGGCGGCGAGACCTGGCATTACGGCTACGGTCGAAGCGTCTCCTTCGACGGCCGGGGACGCGTGGTCGCGCTCGTGGGGTTCTCGACCCGCTGAGTCCTCCTCACCCTCAGGCCAGCCGTCTGGCCACCTGCTCGGCCAGCCGGGGCAGCACCTCGCCCGCAGGACCACGGAGCACGAATCGGCACAACGGCGTCAGCTCGGAAGGATAGGGATTCACCTCGATGAGCGTTCCCCCTCGCTCCGCCACCGAGAACGGAAACTGCGCTGCGGGATAGACCGTCGCCGACGTTCCCGCCACGATCATGCAGTCCGCGCGCGACGTCTCTTCGAAACATTGCTCGAGCACATCGGACGGGATCGGCTCGCCGAACGACACGGTATCGCTCTTGAGCAGCCCGCCACACTTCGGGCAATGCGGGGGGAGGACCGCGAAGTCGATGGCCTCGCGCGGGAAGCGCGCCACGCAGGCCAGGCAGCGGATCAGAGTGGCATTCCCGTGGATCTCGAGGAGCCGCAGGGCCCCCGCGCGGCGATGGAGATCGTCGACGTTCTGGGTGATCACCGCCTGGAGGATGCCCAGCTCCTCCAGGCGGACGAGCGCCCGATGACCGGAATTCGGCTGAGCGGCCTGCAGGGCTTCCCAGAGCTCGCGCATGGGCCCTCGGGGGTCGAGGCGCTCGGCCCACGCCCGAGCGGGATCCGCCAGGAATCGCTCGAAGCCGTTCATCGGTGGCTCGCCATGCCGGGTCCACAATCCGCCCGGCCCCCGGAAGGGAGGAATGCCGCTCTCGACCGACAAGCCCGCTCCGGTCAGCGCGATCGCGTACCGCGCCTGCGCGAGCGACTCTGCCGCCGCCTCGAGGGCGTCGAGACCTTCGTCGGCCATGGTCCCGACGCACCTTGTCGCCTGCGGACTGCAATCCTGTCAACGCGCCTGCTGGCACCGGGCGTGGTCGGTTGACTCGCCAGCGACCCGTGGTCAATCCCTGCCGCATGCACTCTCCGGCAGCATCGGTCGCCGGCGTGCTGCTCGCTGGCGGTCGCGCGACCCGCATGGGCGGCCGCGATAAAGCCTTCGCCGCGGTCGGCGGAGAGCCCATTGCCGTGCGCACGATACGCCTCCTCCACGCCCTCTTCCCCCAGGTCATCGTGTCCACGGATCGCCCGGAGCGTTTCCGCGGCCTCGACGTCGAGACCGTGCCCGACCTCTTTCCCGGACGCGGGCCGCTCGCCGGGATTCATGCCGCGATGCGGGCAAGTCGGTATCCGCACGTCTTCGTCGTCGCCTGCGATATGCCGGGGCTCGAGGCGGGTGTCATCCGCTTTCTCGTGAGCCGCGCGAACGGGGTCGACGCGGTGGTGCCCGCGTGGGAGGGGGACATCGAACCGCTGCACGCCCTCTACGCCGTGCACACGCTCCCGGTGGTCGAGCGCTGCCTGCGCGAGGGACGCCACGCCCTGCGGGAATTCCTGCCGCTGATCCGCGTCGAGTACGTGCCCGAACACGTCTTGCGCACGCTGGAGGGCTCCGCGCAAAGTCTGACGAACGTGAACACGCCCGAAGAGCTCGCAGCCGTCGGGGGATCGTTCGACGAGGCATGAATGCCCGCGAAGGCATGGCGCGAGTCGAGCTCGTCGACATCGTGGACGACGCCGGCCGGGTCGTCGGCACGGTGTCCCGGCGCGAGATGCGCGCCCGTCGCCTCCCGCATCGATGCGCCTACATTCTCGTGTTCGACCGCCACGGGCGCCTCTTCGTGCATCTGCGCACGCCCACCAAGGATCTCTATCCCTCGCACTGGGACCCGTGTGTCGGCGGCGTGCTGGCGGCCGGAGAGGACTTCGACAGCGGAGCGCGCCGGGAGCTCCTCGAAGAGCTCGGCGTGAGCGCGCCGCTCGTTCCCCTCTTTCCCGTTCGCTGGGCCGACACGCAGACCATCGCCCACGGCATGGTGTACCGCGTCGTCCACGACGGCCCCTTCCGCCTTCAGCCGGAGGAGATCGTGCGCGGGATTTTCCTGCCGCTCGACGAGCTCGCCGTGCGCGCCCGCCGCGAGCCCTTCACACCCGACGGCCTGGCCGTGGTCGCCGAGTACGAGCGCCGCCAGCGACCTCCGAGCTGAGCGGGCCGAGCAGCGCCAGCACGGTGTCGCGGAGCGCGCGGAATTCGAGCGGCAGCCCGATCTCCGTCGCGACCAGCACGCCGACGGCCGCGGTCAACAGCAGTGCGGCGAGGGCCTGCGGATCGATATCGGGCCGAAGCAGACCCGCACGTCGGGCGTTGGTCGCCGCCTGCGCGAGCCGGCTCGTCGCCTCGCGGGCAATGCCGATCAGCCGACGACGAATCGCCGGAGAACGGCGCGCGGCATCGAGGATGCGGTGCGGCGGCAGCAGCTCGCCGCCCAGCAGGGGCGCGGTCGCTCCGCGCGTCCCCGGGACCAGTTCCACGGCCGCGACAAAGCGCTCGATGCTCGCCCGGAGATCGCTCGCCGTCCCCTCGGTAGAGACGATAGCATCGAGGAAACGCTCGACCGCCCGCTCGACCACCGCGACGACCAGCGCGTCGCGATCGGCGAAGTGCACGTAGAAAGCGCCTCGCGTCAGACCGGCGCGAGCGCAGATCGCATCGAGACTCGGCGCGTCGAACCCGTCCTCGGCGAAGGCGGCAAGGGCAGCGCGCAGGAGCGCTTCCCGCGTCTCCGCCTTCGCGGCCGCCCGGGAACGTCCCGATCCCTGCGGACGGCTTGACGACATACGCTGGCGTATGTAAGCGAAGCGCTCGCACATACCAAACCGTATGTGAACTCTGCTCTGCGAGATCCGTCCATGATCGCACTGCCCACACCGCGTCCCACCGCCCTCGAGGTCGCCCGGATCTGGGCGTTGCACTGCATGGCCTTCGTCCTGCCCGTCACCTGTCTCGCCTTTCTCGCGACGGCGCCGCATCCCTGGTGGACTGCGCTCCCCTGGCTCGGCGTCATCGTGGGCTCGGTGCTGGCCGACATGTACAGTCGTCCCGAACGCCGCCAACCCGATCCGACGATCCCCGCCTGGCCCTTCACGGCGACGCTGTACGTGCTCGTGGCGATGCATCTCGGGATCCTCGGGCTCTTGCTGCGGCACACGACGCTGCACGGCTTCTGGCGGGCCGACACCCTCGTGGCGCTCCTCCTCGTCGGGGTCAATTCGGGCTATTCAGGCATCGTCGTCGCGCACGAGCTCCTCCATCGCGCCGAGGCGCATCTCGTCGTGCTCGGCCGAATCCTCATGGGGACGGTCCTCTACGAGCATTTCGCGACCGAGCACGTGCGCGGGCACCATTCGCGAGTCGGCACGCCGGAAGACCCCGCGACGGCACGCTTCGGCGAATCCGCTCGGGCCTTTTTCCTGCGGACCGTCCCGGCACAGTTGCGCAGCGCATGGCGTCTCGAGGCGAAGCGTCTCGGCGATCCCGACATGCCCTGGTGGGATCCACGGCTGCTGCGCAGCCGCGTGCTTCACGGCCTGGTGGCCGAGTGGGCGGTCGCGGCGGCGATCCTCGTCCTCCTCGGCCCCGGACCCTTCGCCGCTTATCTCCTCCAAGCTCTCGTCGCCGTCCGGCTGCTCGAGGCGGTCAACTACCTCGAGCACTGGGGCATCACGCGTCGCGGCTCCCGGCCCCGCACGGTCGATTCCTGGGACACCGACTCGCGCTTCACGCTCTACACGCTCGTCGGCCTCTCACGCCACGCGGACCATCACGCCCACGCCTGGAAACCCTATCAGCGCCTCGAGTTCGTGGAGGAGAGCCCGAAGCTGCCCTACGGCTACTTTGGCACCGTCGTGATGGTGCTGTTCGCCGATCGCCGCTTCCGCGCCTACGCGACCGAGGAACTCCGCCGCCGAGGGCTCGGACCGTTCGCCGCGACTGCGTCTGGCGCCGCCGCTGGTACCGGCGCGAGCGCCGCCTGACACCCGGCTGGTGTCATGCGGGTGGTACGGATCGAGCGTGCAGACGACCCCCGTCTCGCCCCCTATGCCGATCTTCGCGATCGCACGCAGCGCCTTCGCGCTGGCTGTTTCGTCGCCGAAACGCGCGAAGTGGTCCGCCAGATTCTCGCGGCTGGTCGCTTCCGTCTGCGCTCCCTCCTCACCACCGAGGCCGGGCTCGCCGCTCTGGGACCCCTGCCGGAGGACCTCGAGGTCTTCGTCGCCCCCCTAGGCATCCTCAAGACCGTCGTCGGCTTCGACTTCCACCGCGGCTGCGTGGCCCTCGGCGAACGCGAGGCGGAAGCCGATGCAGCGTCGTTGCTCGCAGCAGCCCCCCGCCGTCTCGTGGTCCTCGATGAGATCCGCAACGCGGACAACCTCGGCGGCATCTTCCGCAATGCTCGGGCCTTTGCGGTCGATGGCGTGCTGCTCTCGCCGGGCACGCTCGATCCGCTCTATCGCAAGGTCGTTCGCATCTCGATGGGGGCGGCCGTGATCGTGCCCTTCGCCCGACTCGACCCCTGGGCGCAGGGCCTGAGCGCGTTGGGGCGGGCGGGGCTCACCCGCGTCGCCCTCGTCGCGCGCGGGGGAGAGCATCCTGCCGTCCTCGAGCAGCTCCGCGAGCCGGTCGCCCTGCTCCTCGGATCCGAGGGCGATGGCCTCGGCCCGGAGGCCCTGGCGGCTGCCGATCGCCGCGTCACGATTCCCATGGCCTGTGGGGTCGATTCGCTGAACGTGGCGGTGGCGTGCGGCATCGCGCTTCACCGTCTGTCGGTCGTCCGCTCCTGAGCCACGCTGGTTTGCGACACCTGCCCGTCGCCGCTAGCACCCCCCGCATGCGCGAGTTCCACGAGCGCTTCTTCCGCAGCGGCAACCTCCGCATCCACGTCCGCGACTGGGGACATCCCGCGGCGCCTCCGCTGGTCGTCGTCCACGGGTTGCGCGATCACTCGCACTCCTTCGACGACCTTGCCCGCGGTCTCGTCGATCGCTTCCGCGTGCTGGCGCTCGACCTGCGCGGCCACGGCGACAGCGAGACGACCCCATACTACGCCGTCGGCCACTTCCTCCTCGACGTGCACAACCTCGTTCGCGCCCTGCGCCTGCAGCGACCCGTGCTCGTCGGCCACTCGATGGGCGGCGAGATCGTAGCCACCTACAGCGGCTGTTTTCCCGACACGCCCGCGAGGCTCGTCCTGATCGAAGGGCTCGGCCCTCCGCCGTCCCTCCCCGACGCCGACGTCCAGTGGACCATCGACGGGTTCCGCAGAATCGATCGCGCCATGGCCGGGACGCCCGGCCTCGCCGACCTCGAGGCCGCCTACCGCCGCTTTCGCGAGCGCAACCCCCGGGTCCCCGAGGCCAAGGCCCGCGAGCTCACACTGCTCGGGACCCGTGCCCGGGAAGACGGCACGCTCGAGTGGAAGTTCGATCCGATGCTCGCGACCCTCTCGATCACCGGCGCCTGGCACCTCGAGTATCAGATGGCCCTGTGGCGGCGCATCACCGCCCCGGTCCTCCTCGTGCACGGCGCCGAGTCGGGGGAATTCTGGCGCGGCCGTCCCGGCGGCTATCTCGAGCCGGACGACCTGACGCGTCGGCGGGCGTGCTTCCGCGACGTCCGGCTCGTGGAGATCGTCGGCGCCGGTCACATGGTGCACCTCGACCGCCCCCGGGAGCTCCTCGCGGCCATCCGCAGCTTCCTGTCCGCGTGACACCCTCCTCACCCGGAGACCGAGCATCGGTCGCCGGGAGCAGGCTCCGGCCGCGCGAAACCGCGGACTCAGCGTCGTGCTTCGAAGATCTCGAGCTCGTGACGGAGCACGTGCTGCGACGAGAACACCGCCTCCCAGCAGCTCCCGCCCGACGCCTGCAGCTGGGTTCGCAGCGGGAGCCCGAGCGTCCCGAGCGCAGGGAGACTCAGGTACGGCCCCTTGCCCTTCGCGACAAGGCGGGACGCGCCGGCGTCCCCGGCACGAAGGCTCAGGCGCCGCAGACCCTCGGGGGTGCCCTCGGGGTCGGTGTATCGCCAGCCCGTGAAGCCCGCTGGCCGCCAGCACGGCCGGACGCCGCAGACGCCGCCTCCCGGTGCGACGGCGTGGAACACGAGCTCGCCTGTGCCGTCGTACACGCACAGGGCGTATTCGTCACCGCGCAGCGGATTGCCAAAGGCTTCCGGGGCGATCGCGGGGCCGCGCAGCCATTTCCAGGCGAGAAAGCTTCCCTGCGCGCGGCGCCGGAACAGCAGCTGCGCAGCGAAGCGCGGCCCACCGCTTCCGCAGAGCTGCGCTGGCGCGGTGATGCAGGCACCTTCCTCGCAGCGCTGGCAGGGGCTGCAGGTCACAGGCGTCCCCTCGCAGACACCCCCCTGACAGTGGTCGGCCAGCGTGCACGCGTCGCCATCGTCGCAGGGGTTCGTATTCGGAGTGAAGGCGCATCCGGTCGCGGGAATGCAGCTGTCGTCCGTGCATGGATTCCCATCGTCGCAGACCGGGGGCGAACCGCCTTGACAGCTCCCGGTGGCGGGATTGCACGTTTCGATGCCGTTGCAGGCGTTGCCGTCGCTGCAGACGACCGGCGTGCCAGCGACGCAGCCCTGCGTGGGAAGGCAAGTCTCGGCCCCGTTGCACGGGTTGCCATCGTCGCAGGCGAGCGGTACGCCCGGGAGGCACGCTCCGCTCCCCGGATCGCAGGTCTCGATCCCGTTGCAGGCGTTGCCATCGCTGCAGGCCACCGGCGTCCCCGGGCGGCACAGGCCGGCGACACAGCTTTCCACACCAGTACAGGGATTCCCGTCGTCGCAGTCGGCGGGCGTCGCGCAGCTCGGGGCACAGCCATTCGGGGCGAAGACGTCGGGCGGTACCTGGCCGAGCTGGGTAGCGGCAGCCCACTTGCCAGCGTAGTAGTCGAAGACGTACAGGCGCGGAGCGCAGGTGCCAGTACCGAGGAGGTCGCTTGTCGTGACCGCGCTCAGGAACCACTCGCCGAGGTTGGCCCCGAGCGGCGGCGTCACCGTGCCCCGTCCAGTCAGCTGGGACAGCCGCGCCGTCGCCCGATCGAGCACGAAGAGCCGCCAGCCACTGGTACCGTTCTGCAGCGGATCCCCGCTGCACGCGAACGCCACGCGTTCGCCCGACGCATCGATCGTGGGCGCCACGCAGTCGCCGAAGATCGCGGGAGTGGTGAGGCGCTGCACCGAGGGCAGCGCCTGCGTCGGGAGCGCGACGGCGAACACACTCGAGCCGGGAGCACCCGGCGCGCCCGGCAGGCTGGTCGCCGCCGACTCGAAGACCAGCGCGTTGTTCGCACCGCTCGGGCCCTCCCCCAGGAACGGGCGCCGGCTCGACCCGTTGGCTGCCGTGATCTGCGTCAACTGGCTGGTGTGCTGCTGCGCGTTGTAGCTGGCGAGGTAGATCTGCCACACGCCGGTGTCGGCGCCGCTGCCGAGCAGGTCCGCGCGGGACGCGAACGCAACGAGCGTCCCGTTGCGATTGGTGACCGCGTCGCTGCTCGGGCCACGGGCCAGCAGGTTCCCCGGCGGCGGGCCGATGCTGATACGTCGGAGCACGTTTGACGTCCGCTCCCAGGCGTAGACCTGGGCTGTCCCACCTGGATTGGCGAATCCTGCCAGCGCGGCCGTGGACTCGAAGACGACGAGGCCGGCCAGATGCGAGACGGCGGGACGGACACTGTCCCCGTCGGCCGCCGTTGTCACCGCTCGCAGCTCGTTGGTCCGCAGGTTCAGGAGGTACACCTGCCGGCGACCGGCGGCGGGCCCGGTGAGGCCGCTGAATCGCCCCTCGGCATCGAACGCCAGCCAGTGTCCGCCGCTCGACGACGAGGGCGTGTCGGCGATGCTCGCGTTGTCTGGATCGCCTGGCCCGTTGGTCGCCTGGAACAGGGCCGGTGTGCCGGGAGGCGGGCACGGCGTCGTGGGGAAGGTCGTCCCGCGGGCGCAATCGTAGTAGGCGAGGTTGAACACGAAGACCTGCTTGCCGGGGACCCGTGCGCTCCCGAGCCCCGCGAGGTCCTCCGTCGAGGCGAAGGCCAGCCAGTTCCCCCACGCCCGTCCCGGGGGGATGAGGGGCGCCCCGCCCGTGAGCGCGATTACTGGGGGGGATTCCTGGTGGAGGGCTGCCGCCGGTCGGACCGCGAGGAGGAGCAGTGTCGCACACCGGAACCAACGCATCGGCCCCGACAAACCACGGGCCGGGGTTCGACGTCCAGTGCGAAACGCGACCGCCCGGCGCTCGCGAGATCCTCACACCCGCTCGATGATCGTTCCCGTGCCGAGCCCACCGCCGCAGCACATGGTGATCAGGGCGTAGCGACCCCCGCTCCGCTCGAGCTCGTGCAAGGCCGTCGTCACGAGCCGCGCCCCGGTTGCACCCGTGGGGTGCCCGAGGGCGATGGCTCCCCCGTTCGGATTGACGCGCTCGGGATTCGGCTCGCAGGCCTTCTGCCAGGCCAGCACCACCGAGGCGAAAGCCTCGTTCACCTCGAAGTGATCGATGTCGCCGATCGAGAGCCCTGCCTGCTGAAGCACCTTGCGCGTCGCCGGGATCGGTCCCGTCAGCATGGTGACGGGATCGACACCGACGAGGGTGGTGGCCACCACGCGGGCCCGGGGCTTGAGCCCGAGCGCCTGCGCCCGCGCCGACGAGGCGAGAAGCACCGCCGACGCCCCGTCCGAAACCTGGGACGAGGTGCCCGCCGTGTGAATGCCCCCGGGCTCCACCGGCTGGAGCGAGGCGAGCTTGTCGAGCGAGGTTGCCCGCAGCCCTTCGTCGCGCCGGACGATCTGCGTCCGCTCCGTCGGTGCCCCCGTGTCGTCCAGCACCGGCGCGCTGACCGGCACCACCTCGCGCTCGAAGCGGCCCTCTGCCCAGGCCTGCGCGGCCAGTTGCTGGCTCCGCAATCCGAAACGATCGGTGTCCTCGCGCGTGATGCCGTACTCTCGCGCGATCATCTCGGCGCCCTGGAACTGCGTGGCGAAGGCGTAGTGCGCAGCGTACCCTGGCGACAAGGGCGATCCGCCTTTCATGTTCGAGCCGAGCGGGACCCGCGTCATCATCTCGATGCCGCAGGCCAGGACGAGATCCTCGATTCCCGCGCCGATCAGGCCGGCCGCGAGCGTGGTCGCCTGCTGGCTCGAGCCGCACTGGCTGTCGACCGTGGTCGCCGGGACCTCCATCGGGAAGCCCTGCGCCAGCCAGGCGACGCGCGCGATATTGAACGACTGCTCGCCGACCTGCGACACGCAGCCGCCGATCACCTGGCCCACGGCGGCGGGCTCGACGCCGGCCCGCTCGAGCACCGCCCGCTGCACGGTCCCGAGGAGGTCCGCCGGATGCAAGCCTGCCAGTCCCCCCTTGCGCTTGCCGATCGGGCTCCGTGCCGCGCTGACGATGACGACGTCGTGCATCTTCTTCCTCCTCGCCTTCACGTGCGAAATGCAGGCAGCACGGTCTCGGCGAACAGCCGGGCAGGCTCGCGAATGTCTCGCCCGAAGAACTCCATGATGAAGTGCGAGCAGCCGAGACGCGCGTATCGTTCGATCCGTTCGATCACCTGGCCCGGCGTGCCCCAGATCCCATGCTCCTCGAGGCTCCCCCCCATGTGCCCGCCGTAGATGCGCGTGGCCTTGCCGATCGCCTCGCGTGCCGCGGCGGCGTCGGGGGCGATGACCACCACGCATTGCTGCGAGATCTCGATGGCGTCCGGATCGCGGTCCACCGCCTCGCAGTGCCGCCGCAGCACGTCGACCTTGCGCGCCAGCTCGGCCTGGTGCACGGCCAGGTTGTTCCAGATGTCGGCATGCCGAGCTGCAATGCGCAGCAGCGTCTTCTCGCCCCCTCCGCCGACGAGCAGCGGCGGCTGGCGCACCGGCTTGGGCTCGCACAGAACGTCGCGCACGCGCACGTGACGGCCCTCGAAGGTCACGGCGGGCTCGCTCCACATGCGCCGCACCACCGTGCAGGTCTCCTCGAGCGCGCGGAGCCGCTCGCCCACCGGCGGGAAGTCCAGGCCGTACGCTTCGAACTCGTTCGCGAACCAGCCACATCCCAGACCGAGAATCACCCGGCCGCCAGCGATCTGATCGACCGTCGCCACTTGCTTGGCGAGCACGCTCGCGTGACGAAAAAACGGCGGGGTGACCAGGCTGCCGAGCTCCGCCCGACAGGTGATCGCTGCCACGGCTGCAAGCTCGCTCCAGGCCTCCAGGATCGGCAGCTGCGGCATCGGCACGCCGTAGAGGTGGTCGCAAACCCACAGCGAGTCGAAGCCGAGGCGATCGAGCTCTTCCGCCGCCGCGCGAGCCTCCGACCACGAGCGCTTGATCTGCGGCAGCGTGACACCGAAGCGAAGCGGGCGCGCCATGCCGTTGCCATCGCACGACACACGAGCCGAGGCCAGCCCCCGGACCGCGGCGGTGGCCGCTCGGCCCCCTCCCGACTCGACTCGCTACGCCCGAGGCTGCTATCGCCCGCAGCCATGGCGAACGCCGCATCGCAGGTGGAGCGCTTTCGGCAGGAGCTGCGCAGCTGGCTGGAGGCCAACGTGCCGCCCGATCTGCGCCCGGAACACGCGGCCCGGCTGCCGGAGGAGGAACGCGTGCAGCGGCTGCGTGCCTGGCAGGCGCAGCTCGCCGCTGCGCGCTGGGTCGGGATCACCTGGCCGCGCGAATTCGGTGGACGCGATGCGGGCATCCTCGAGCAGGTCGCCTACGTCGAAGAGATGGCCCGGGCCCGCGCGCCCGAGATCATCGGCAACCTCGGGATCGGCATTGCGGGTCCGCCGCTCATCGCGTACGGGACGGAGGCGCAGAAACGGCGGTTTCTTCCGCGCATCCTGTCCTGCGACGACCTCTGGTGCTTCGGGTTCTCCGAGCCCGGTGCCGGGTCCGACCTGGCGTCGCTACGCACCCAGGCCAACCTCGACGGCGATCACTTCGTCGTGAGCGGCCAGAAGGTCTGGACCACCCTGGCCCATCACGCCGACTGGTGCATGCTACTCGCGCGCACGGATCCCGCGAGCCGGCGTGCCCGGGGCATCTCCTGTCTGCTCGTCGACATGCGCACGCCCGGGATCACCGTACGCCCGCTGCGCCAGATGACCGGCGAGGCCGAGTTCAACGAGGTGTTCTTCGACAGCGTGCGCGTGCCCCGGGACAACCTGCTCGGCACGCTGCACGACGGCTGGCAGATCGCCGTGTCCGCGCTGCAGAACGAGCGCGGCATCCTGTACGTCGTCGGCATGCAGATCCTGCTCAAGGAACAGCGCGATGCGCTGCTCGAGCTCGTGCGCAGCCGCGGCGCCGGGGCCGATCCCCTGGTCCGCCAGGAGATGGCCCGCCTGTACCTAGGCACGGAGGCCTTCCGCTTCACGTGTCAGCGAACCCTCGATCGCCTCGTGCGGTTCGGCTTCCCGGGCCCCGAGTCAGCCATCATCAAGCTGCACTGGACCGAGCTGACCCAGGCGATGCCGCAGCTCGGCATGCGGGTCCTCGGTCCCGCGGGGCTTCTGTACGACACGCCCGAGCCCCGCGGAGGCAGCGGCGACCCGAGCCAGCGCGTCCAGAAGAGCTATCTCGCCGCACGCGCGGCAAGCATCGCGTCAGGGACGTCCGAGATCATGCGCGGCATCATCGCGATGCAGGTGCTCGGCCTCCCGCGCGGCCAATGAGGCTCCGCCATGCCCGCGACACGCCCCGAGGCCCTCGACGCGCTCTTCGAGCACTACCTCAACGCCGGGCAGGTCGATGCGCTGGTGGAACTCTACGAGCCGGCCGCCGTCTTCGTCCCGCAGCCGGGTGCCATGCGCGTGGGTCACGCAGCCATCCGCGCCGCCCTCGAGGCCTTCGTGGCCGCCCGGCCCCGGCTGCAGCTGCACGTGACGCAGGTCGTCTCCAGCGGCGATCTCGCCATCCTCTACACCGACTGGGCAGGAACCGTCACCGACGCCGATGGGGCCACGCAGAGCATCGCCGGGCGTGCGCTGGAGGTCGCGCGGCGGCAACCCGACGGGACGTGGCGCTTCGTCGTCGACGACCCCTACGCGCGCGGCTGATCGCCCCCGGGGCGGCGCGCTCACGCCTCCAGCTCGCCCGCCGAAGCCGCGACGAAGGCGGCGGCGAGCTCGGCGTACGTGCGGGTCACCGGAAACTCCGGGAACTCGTCGATCACGTTCTGCGGCGGTCGGAAGAGGATCCCGGCATCGGCTGCGGCGAGCATCGTCGTATCGTTGTACGAGTCGCCAGCAGCGACGACCCGGAACGCCAGCGAGCGCAGCGCTTCCACGGCCCGGCGCTTGGCATCCTGCTGGCGCAGGCGGTAGCCGGCGACACGCCCTTCCGGCGTGACCACTAGCCGATGACAGAACAGCGTCGGCCAGCCGAGCTTGCGCATCAGCGGCATCGCGAACTGCTCGAAGGTATCGGAGAGGATGATGACCTGCGTGCGGCTGCGCAGCCAGTCGAGAAACTCGACCGCGCCGGGCAGGGGCTCGATCGCACCGATCACGGCCTGGATATCGGGGAGGCCGAGCCCGTGGCGGTCGAGGATGGCCAGGCGACCGCGCATCAGCTTGTCGTAGTCGGGCTCGTCGCGGGTGGTGCGGCGCAGCTCCGGGATCCCACGGCGCTCGGCGACGCTGATCCAGATCTCCGGCACCAGCACGCCCTCGAGATCGAGACAGGCGACCATGGTGCCGTCGTAACGGAGGGCCCGCCAAGCGACAACCACCGGGGATCATTGCGCGCACACCGAACGTCGCGGTCCTGCACGGCGTGCCACGAGGATGGCAGAGTCCGCGGCCAGCGCCCGCGGCCCCCCGGCCGCGCGCAGCGGCTGCGAGACGCCGGGGCAGGCCCCCGGATCGCCGGGCGGACGCTGCGGAGGCGGCGGTCCGTCGTGCAACCCGAGGCGCCAGAGGAGGAAGGGGATCCCGAAATCCCCGGTCCAGTCGTAGCCCGGACGCGCAGCCTCGAGCGCTACGGCCTCCCCCGTCGCGTCTACGAAAAGCGGCTGACCGGTCCCGACCGTGACGAATCGCGGCCAGCACCCAGGGCGCATGACCGCCGTCGCCAGCCACCGGCCAGCCTCGCGCGCCGCACGGCACCAGCGCTCCTCCCCGGTCGCTTCCGCCAGCGCCTCGAGCGCATCGGCCGCGTGGCGCGTCTCCCAGGTGGCCAGCGCCGGCAGCTCGAATCGGCGCATCCGGGCCGGCCTACCGCGCTCGTCGTACTGCTGGGCCCAGCCCGCCTGGGGCGCCGCGCCTTGCGCGGCGATGAGCCACTCTCCTCCCCGGCGCGCCGCCGCGAGGAGCTCGGAGCGCCCGAGCACGCGCCAGGCAGCGAGCAGGGTCTCGATCGCCAGGGGAGTCGTCCCGTCGTTGAGACTCGCACGGTCCTCGCGCGAGGAGCGCACCGCGCGCAGCCAGGCCGGTCTGCGAACCGGCGGCCAGGCCCCCGAGGGGAGTTGGGCTTCGAGGAGCAGGGCCAGCCCCCGTTCGGCTGCACGACGATAGCGCAGCTCGCCCGTCGCCTCGGAGAGCGCGAGCAGAAAGCCGATGGCGCCCGTCGTCACATCGTCGTCGAGATGGATCCTTGGCGCGAGCCAGACGAACCACCACGCCAGACGCGCCCCCTCGACCGGCATCTCCGAGAGCCAGCCGCCGGGAGCGCGTTGCAGATGCACGAGCAGGTCGCCCGCCCGGCGCGCGGCCTCGAGCCATCGTCCGTCGCCCTCGAGCCGCCATCCGTCGAGGAGCACCCGTCCAGCGAGCGGCGTCCCCGGGCTGCGGATGACCACCAGATCCCAGTGGGCGAGGCCGAGTGGACCGAGCAGGCGGCCCGCCAGTCGAACGACCATGGTGAAGGCCATCGGCGGGCCGCCAGGATGTTCCGGGGGAAAGGTCCAGCCGCCGTGGGGTCGCTGCGTCTCCACCAGGCCATCGAGGACGCGGCCGAGCTCGCTGCTGGCCCCGTCCGCGGGGGGCCCGCCGGGCCAGGCCTGCACCCGCGAGAAGCCATCCAACAGCCCGGCTGCGACCAGAGGTAGCAGCCACAGGAGAACGCGCCGTCGGCCAGCCTCCGCTCTCACCGCTTCGCTCGGTACGCTCGCCCCCACCGCCACGCAACTGGGGCCCGTCGCCATGACCGCGGGCTCTCCTTGCGTTGCACGCTCGACTCCGTACCCTGCAGGCTTCCATGTTGGCGACCGTCCTCGCCGTGCTTGGCCTGGCGGCCGCTGCTCCACTGATCGACCGGTGGTGCGGCCGGGGCGCCCCGTGGCTGCTCGCCGCTGCGCCGGCCGGCCTGACGCTCTGGTACCTGGCACAGGTGCCGGCGGTGACGAGCGGGCAGGTGTTGCGCGAGGCTGTGCCGTGGGTGCCGGCCCTCGGCGTGGATCTCGCTCTTGCGCTCGACGGCCTCTCGCTGGCCTTCGCGATCCTCGT
>Ga0209101_1000678_pt1 | contig 27544 bp, 26 predicted proteins | sample ConPoolayeCmetaG_FD_185481 | JGI IMG/M metagenome (GOLD analysis project Ga0209101, IMG submission 185481) | Hot spring microbial mat communities from California, USA to study Microbial Dark Matter (Phase II) - Cone Pool mat layer C metaG... ...
CCCCCTTGCCCCATACGCGTCAACTTAAGCGGGGAATGCCGCATTACAACCCTCCCCTCTCCCAAATTCAGGCGAAGGAGGAGCGGGGAATGGAGCAAGTACCAGCCTTAAGTTGACGCATATGCCCCCTTGCCCCCTCCCCACGCCGCCGAGCGGCGTGGGGAGGGGGAATCAGAGAGCGAGGGGTGAGGGCGGGCGGCTGCGCCGCCCGCCCTCACCCCGCTCCTTTTTTCCCCCTTCCTCTCCCCGCTTTGCGGGGAGAGAAGGGGGCAGGGGGATGAGAGGGGGCATTCCCGTAGAGGCGAAAGATTTTTCGCCTGTACAACGACGGTGCAATTCAGGCTTAGCCATCGGCCTGTGTTAGCCGTCAGTTTCTAACCGACAGCGAGTGATGTCAGTGGCTGAGTAGTTACCTCCCCGCTTTGCAGGGAGAGAAGAAAGCAGTTGCATCCGTTTACTTTGTAATGATGGTTCCGACGGTTTCTCCTAACACGGCTCGTTCAATCGAACGGGGTTGCGCCAGATCAAAGACGATGATGGGCAAGTTGTGGTCCATACACAATGACAGGGCGGTGTTATCCATCACCCGCACTTGTTCCATCAGAATGGCATCGTTGTACGACAGCCGTTCGAACTTGATGGCGTCGGGATATTTGAGCGGGTCTTTGTCATAGACGCCATCTACTTTGGTGGCTTTGAGGAGTACATCGGCATCAATTTCCTGCGCGCGCAACGCGGCGGCGGTGTCGGTCGTGAAGAAGGGGTTGCCGGTGCCAGCGGCAAAGATGACGATGCGCCCTTTTTCGAGATGGCGGATGGCGCGGCGTCGAATGTATGGCTCAGCCACCGCGCGCATTTCGATGGCGGTCTGGACGCGCGTGTACATCCCACACTTTTCCAGCGCGTCTTGCAATGCCAGTGCATTGATGACCGTGGCGAGCATCCCCATATAATCGGCGGTGGCGCGCTCGATCGTTTGCGCGTAGGGGTCGTTGCCGCGCCAGAAATTGCCGCCGCCAATCACGATGGCAATTTCGATGTGGTGGGATTTGACCGCGCGGATTTCGTCCGCCAGATAGGCGACGGCATTGGGGTCAATCCCGACCTGACCTTTGCCACACAAGGATTCGCCGCCCAGTTTGAGTAGAATGCGTTTGTATCTGGGATGTGCCATAGTCTCCTCGCGCGCGTCCCACTCATAGGCAATCAGGCAATCAGTTGACTGATTGCCCGATTGCCTGTGCGGAATCATTCTCCCAGTTCAAAGCGCACGAATCGCCTGACAATGATGTTCTCACCGACTTTGGCAATGACGGATTGGATGGCATCGTGGACGGTGAGCGCTTCGTCGCGGATAAAGCGCTGGCGGAGCAACACCGTTTCGTTCAGTGCGGCGTCTAACTTGCCTTGCGCGATGGTCTCGACAAGGTCTTCGGGCTTGCCTTCCGCGCGCGCGGCATCAGCGTAAATCTTTTTGTGCGCTTGCAGTTCTTCGTCAGGAATGTCGTTGACCGACACATAGCGCGGCTGGAAGGCTGCCACTTGCAATGCCAGGTCATGGGCGAGTTGTTTGAATTCGTGTGTTGCCGCGACGAAATCGGTTTCGCAGTTCACTTCGACCAGCACGCCGATTTTACCTCCCGCGTGCACGTACGCTTCGATAATGCCCTGACGTGCCACGCGCGAGGCTTTTTTCTCCGCGGCTTGCAACCCCTTTTCTTTCAACACGGCGAGGGCTTTGTCGAAATCGCCGTTATACTGTTCGAGTGTGCGCTTGGCGTCGAGAATGCCGGCGCCAGTGAGTTCACGCAGTTTCTTGATTTGTTCAGTGGTCGCTGTCATTCTTCTGTTTCCTTGTCTGCTTCGGTTTCTTCGACCATCTCGGCGGTTTCAAATTCTTCCGCCGTAATATCCACAGCAGGTAGATCGGCAGGGAGTTCGGCTTCGGGAGCGACGACGGCACCCTCTTCTTCGGCTTCGGCGACGAGTACCCCGCGAATGTTCTTACCCTCGATCACCGCATCGGCGATTTTGGCCGTGATGAGTTTGATGGCGCGAATGGCATCGTCGTTGGCAGGAATGGGATAAGCGATCGGGTCAGGATCGGAGTTGGTGTCACACATTGCAATCACGGGGATTTGCAAGATGGTGGCTTCGCGAATCGCATTGGTTTCGTGATGGGTATCCACGACGAAGAGGGCTTTGGGCAAGCGGCGCATTTCGCGCAAACCGCCCAGACGCGTTTGGAGTTTGAGCAATTCGCGTGAGAGACTCAGGGCTTCCTTTTTGGGCAGTTTATCCAGTTCGCCGCTCACCTGTCGCTCTTCGAGTTTGATCATATAGTCAATGCGCGAGCGAATCGTACGAAAGTTGGTGAGCGTACCTCCCAGCCACCGTTGCGTCACATAGGGCATTCCGCAGCGGAGTGCCTCCGCCTGTAGGGTGTCTTGCGCTTGCCGCTTGGTGCCGACGAAGAGGATGGTGCCGCCTGCCGCGACCGTGTCGCGCGCAAAAGCGTACGCCTCTTCGAGTTTGACCATTGTTTGCTGGAGGTCAATGATGTGAATCCCGTTGCGTTCGGCAAAGATGAACGGGCGCATCTTGGGATTCCAGCGTCGCGTCCGATGTCCAAAGTGGACGCCTGCCTCCAGAAGCGATTTCATTGGTAAAACCGCCACGTGTTCTCCTTTGTGTTTTTGGTTCACCGTTTTGGATTTAGTCGCGCGTGGCAACTAGACGGTGACGACCACGCCTGTCCTTTTCGACAACGACCATCAGCAGGGCACCCGTTGTCGAATCGAGGAGTGTGATTGTTGAACAAAGCACATTATATACCAGAGTGCGCGAAAGGGCAAATAACAGTGTGGGGGGCGCACCGCCTCGTTTGACGAATCGGTGAAAAATTTATACACTAGATACAGAGGTAAACGAGATGTCAGGACTATGGTTGCGCTTTGGCGCGGCGATGCGCCAGGTGTTGACTCTGGCGTTCTGGCTGAATCTGGGATTGACGACCAAGATGATGTTGATGGTCGTCATCGGGTTGACCGCGCTGGTGGTGTTTTTTGGTTTTCTGGGAGTGAGCGCGACGCAGCAGACGACGGCGCGCGCGTTACAAGAGCGCATCATTCTGGCGCAACTGGTCGCCGCACACACCGATTACGTGCTGGAGAATGTCGAGGCGTTGTTGCACACGGCTGCCCAACAACCGCGCCTCGCTTCTGCTTCTCCTGCCGACTTGCTCGGCGTGTTGCACGAGACGCGCCTGCGTTCTGGCGAGTTGGTGCGGCATATGCTATGGGTGGATAGCGCGGGCAACGTGCGCGCGGCAGCACCGGTCTGGAACGCGCCGCTATCTTTTGCCCCACTCCTCGCCGAACTGGAGAGCGTGCCCTTTGTCGTTACGAGCGCGCCGTTGTCCGCTGGGGACGTGGTGATTCTGGCGGCAGTGCCCGTGCGTACCGCTGCCGGCGCGGGATGGTTGGTGGCGCTTTTGGATGTGTCGGGTTTGGAAATCGGTATGCCGATTCAAACTGCGACGCTCGGACACACCGGGTATCTGGAGATTGTTGATTCTAAAGGGATTGTTGTTCTCAGTACGCGCGCGCACAATGTGCTTAGCCCGGCGGATCACAGCCAGAGTTTGATAACGATGATTCGCGAGGGCAAGAGTGTCATCTTGCAGTGTCACAGTTGTCATACCACGACGTTCGGGTTCGAGCGCGAACCTGAAGTGATCGTCTTTGCTCCGATGAAACGCGTACCCTGGGGTGTGGTGATTCGCCAGTCCGAAGCGGAGGCGTTTGCGACCTCGCGCCAGTTGCTGGGACAGATCCTGCTCATCGGTTCACTGGTAGTCATCGGCGCGATGGTGCTGGTGTGGTTGACAACGCGCAGCGTCATTACCCCGGTGCAGGATTTGACACACGCAGCAAAGCGGATCGCGCATGGCGATCTGGAGACGCCGATTCGTGTGGCGCGAGGCGACGAAATCGGTACCCTTGCCTCTTCGCTGGATGATATGCGCGCGCGCTTGTGGCAGAGTATCGCCCAGATTCAGGCATTGAACCGTCAGTTGGATGCACAAGTACAAGAGCGGACGCGCGAACTGGCGGCGCTGAATGCGGTCGCGCTGGTCGTGGCACAGCCATTACATTTGCGTGAACTCTTACACCGGGCGTTGATTCAGGTCTTGCGCGTCACGGAGGCACGCGCCGGCGCGATTTTCCTGCTCGATGAGCAGACGCGCACCCTCGTCCTGTCGGCACAATGCGGCACCTCGGAACAGGCGGCCCACGCGATGCGCGAGTTGCATCTGGACGATAGCGCGTGTGGTGGCGTGATGGAAAAAGGACACCCGGTGGTTGTGCCCGATCTGGGATACTATGGGTCGAACGCAGGCCGCGCCTTACAAGCCGCCGGACTGCGTGCACTGGTGCACATCCCGCTGGTCAGTCGGGGTGTGGCATTGGGTACACTATGCATCGCTTCGATACACCCGCGCGATTATCAACCGACCGAGTTAGAGTTACTGATGGCACTCGGCAGTCAAATCGCTGTGGGTATCGAAAATGCGCGGCTGTACGAAGAGTTGGAGCGACGTGAACAGTTGCGCGGCGAACTGCTGGAAAAGGTCATCACGGCACAAGAAGACGAACGGAAACGTATCGCGCGCGACCTGCACGATGATACCAGCCAGTCGCTTTCAGCGTTGATCTACTCGTTGGAGGCACTGGAGGCGCAGTGTCCCAATTCACCGATGCGTGAGGCATTAGTCACGATGCGTCAGCGCGTCACGCAGATTCTCGATGGTATCCACAAATTGATTTTCGATTTGCGTCCCAGTATGCTCGACCATCTGGGGTTGTTCGTCGCGTTACGCTGGTATGCCGAAACACACTTGCAACCGCTAGGGATGCGCGTGCATCTGGAGGAACGGGGTACGCTGCGCCGTCTGCCGTCTCGGATGGAGACCGCGCTCTTTCGCGTGGTGCAAGAAGCCATCAACAACATTGTGAAACATGCCGGCGCGCGCAACGTCCATTTGAATTTCGATTGCTCGAACAGTGTCGTTGCGATTGACATCGTAGATGATGGCATCGGCTTTGATCTGAACGAGGTGGCACACTCTGCCGATCGGCGGCGCGGGCTGGGATTGGCAGGAATGCAGGAACGCGTGGGCTTGCTCGGCGGTAAGATTTCGTTTATCACTTACCCCGGCCACGGTACGCATATCGCGATTCGCGTGCCTCTGGAGGAGTGATGTCAAAGATTCGGGTGGTCCTGGTAGATGATCATGCTATTTTGCGCGAAGGTTTGCGTTCGCTTTTGAACTTGCAAGAAGATATCGAGGTGGTTGGTGAAGCCAGCGATGGCGCCAGCGCGCTGGAATTGATCGAGCGCGTCAAGCCGGACGTCGTGCTGATGGATATTGCTATGCCGGGGATGGACGGCCTGGAAGCCACGCGGCGCATCAAAAAAGACCTCCCCGAAACGCGTGTGGTCATTCTGACGCAACACGATAATCGCGAGTATGTCTTTTCGCTCTTGCAAGCCGGCGCGGTTGGGTATATTCTGAAAAAATCGGGCGGAGCGGAGGTCATCAACGCAATTCGGAGTGCCTATACCGAAGGCGCGTTCCTGCCCCCCAGTGTTGCGCGTGAAGTGATGGAGCGTTTCATCCAGCGTTCTCCCGAAGCCGGACGACCGCGTCTCACCGAGCGCGAGAAAGAAGTCTTGCGTTTGATCGCTGAAGGCAAGACCAACAAAGAGATTGCCGAAGCCCTGTGCCTGAGCGTCAAAACGGTGATGGTGCATTGTACGAACATTATGGACAAATTGGATATTCACAGCCGTACCGAGTTGGTCAAGTACGCGATACGGCAGGGTATCATCAGTATTCAGTAAGCAGTATGCAGTAATGGGTAGGGTGAGCAATGTACCTCTTCGCGGGTGCGTCGTTATGGGGCAATGAGGTCGAGTATAAAATTGTGCGCGAGGTGGCACGCGGTGGGATGGGGGCGATTTATCGCGCCGAGGATCGCGTCCATCGGCGGATTGTGGCGATCAAAGAGGCCTGCCTGGATCCCGCCTGTGGGGGCAATCTCAAGCAGATTCGCGAGCGCTTGATCTTTGAGATGCGCGCGCTGATGCCACTCGATCATCCCAATATCCCCAAAGTGTACGAACAGTTTACGCGCTATGAGAATGCCTATCTGGTGATGGAGTTTATCGAGGGGCAAACGCTGCAGAAAATTCAGGAGCAGACGGTTGCGGCACGCAAACGCCTGGAGGAGGCACGCGTGCTGGGTTGGGCAATTCAAGTGCTGGATGCACTGGCGTACTTGCATGGACAACCCAAGCCGATCATTCACCGTGACATCAAGCCCGAAAATCTGATTCTTTCGATTGATGGACGCGTGGTGCTGGTAGATTTTGGTTTGATGAAGCAGGTGGAACGTCAACTGGAAAGTGGTCCACTGATTCACGCGGTCGGCACGATTGAATTTGCCCCGCCGGAACAGTATGCCGAAAGTGGAGCCCACACGGATCAGCGGAGCGATATTTACAGTCTAGGCGCCTCGATGTACTATTTGCTCGCCGGGCACTTGCCCCCGCGCGCGGTAGATCGGATGTTGCCGCTGTCAATGAGTGTGCCGCTCAAACGGGGCACGCTCACACGTATCAATCCAACGGTCACACCGCGCATTGAAGCGATTGTCTTCAAGGCAATGGAACTTGAACCGGAGGAGCGTTTTCAGTCCGCGCGTGAGATGCGTGAGGCCATTTGTCCAAGTCGTCGGTTCATTCCATTGCCGTTTTGAGCGTAGCGTAGGTATGGCGAATAGTCCTCTCGGCTATTCGCCATTTTTTCTTTCCGGCGAGAGGTAAAAATACGGTAAACACCCTAGAAAAAATAAGGCACTTGCCTAATGGCGGGGGACCTGAGGTCGTGTATAATTTCGTCGTGCAATGCGGCTATGCCTTGCCGGGCAGGTGGCATTGCAGCGCGTAACCTCCTGAACTGCGGATTTCCCCCCAAAACACGCTGCTGTGGTGGGGGGTGGTTTGTGTCTATAGCATTCCAGAGGCAGGGCTGGGTAACTGCCTGTGTATGCAACACCCAGAGAAAGGAGGAACAGCGGCAAAAGTCTAATGGCAGTGCGTCAACGGCTCATCGGAGAGTAAGTTGAACGATTCAAAGGAGGATGGTATGAAAATCAGTGAAGATTGGTGGGCAGTTATTTGCGCAGCGGTACTGATGCTACTGGCGTGGGCAGGCGTGCTGGGCAAAGCCAAGGGACTGATTAACATTCCCTGGTAAACCTCACGCGCTCATCGGTGTAAGTCTGTGATTCAGTACGCTGGCGTTGACGCGGCGTACATTTCATCAAAGAGGAGATGGTTATGAACAACAAATGGTTGGGCATTCTTGTAGCCCTTGTCATTGTGCTTGTTCTGGCTTGGTGTGCTTGGCAACTGTCGCTGTGGGCGACGCAGAGTCTGGGTGATTTTGGTAAGGCGCTAGAGTATCCGTTGTGGGCAGCGATTCTGGGCCTGATTGCGAATGGCGTGACGAGTGCCCTCAAAATCAAGGATTGGTTAAAACCGGGCCTGCGCACCGAATTGTTCATCAAGATCGGTCTGGTGCTTTTGGGTACCACCATTAACATCAATACCGTGTTGCGCGCAGGCGGTGGTGGTGTGATCCAGGGTGTCTTTATGGTGACTGCTGTCTTCCTCTTCTCGTGGTGGCTGGGCGGCGTGTTCAAACTGTCAGATACGATGCGCGCCGTGATGTCCACTGCCATTGCCATCTGCGGTGTGTCCGCGGCGATTGCTGCCGCTGGCTCGGTCCTCGCGAGGAAGGAAGAACTGGCGTACATCACCGCGCTCGTGATTGTCACCGCGCTGCCGTTGATGGTCATTATGCCATACCTCGCGCAGGCGATGAACTTGTCCCCCACGGTGGCAGGCGCGTGGTTCGGTGGCAACATTGACACGACGGCAGCGGTAGTGGGCGCTGGCACCATCCACAGCAAAAAAGCCCAGGAGATCGCGAGTATCGTCAAGATGTCGCAGAATGCGTTGATGGGCTTGGTCGCCTTCCTGCTCGCCGTGTACTTTGTGACCGTCATCGAGAAAGGTAAGGAAAAACCGAGTCCGAAGGTGATCTGGGATCGCTTCCCCAAGTTCGTGTTGGGCTTTATCGTTGCCTCCGTCCTGGTCTCGATCGTCGATGCCAAAGGCGCGAGCCTACTCTTCACCTCCGATGCGCTCGGCGCGATGAGCAATCTGCGGAACTGGTTCTTTGCTCTCGCCTTTGTCTGCATCGGTTTTGAGTTGGACGTGAGTCAACTCAGGGCAGTTGGCGGCGCGCCGTTCTGGTGCTATATGATCGTCACCGTGTTCAACACGGTGCTGGCGTTGATTGTAGCGCAGATCATCTTTGGGATGCTCTTCCCAGTCTAGGCGCGTGTAGGTAGAGATTGGAGATTAGGGATTGGAGATTATGGATGAGACCAAGAATCTCTAATTCTCTAATCTCTAATCTCCATGTTGCAAAAGGAGGTATTGATGGCGGATGAAATGAAAACACCCTTGTTGGACGAACTGGAAAAGGGTCCCTGGCCCTCCTTCGTCACCGATATGAAGCAAGCGGCGCAAAAGAAACAAAGTGCACGGGATTTGTTGAGACAATTGGAACAGTCCTTTGTGGACAAAATCGGACACTGGAAACACGGTGGCATTGTCGGCGTCAAGGGCTACGGCGGTGGCGTGATTGGTCGCTACTCGGATATGCCCGATAAATTCCCCGGCGTCGAGCATTTTCACACCATGCGCGTGAATATGCCCGCCGGCTGGTTCTATACGACCAAGGCACTGCGGCAACTCTGCGACGTGTGGGACAAGCATGGCAGCGGCTTGACCAACTTTCACGGCGCGACCGGCGACATTATCCTGCTGGGGACCTCCACCGAGCATCTGCAACCTTGCTTTGACGATCTGGCGGAGATTGGCTTTGATCTGGGCGGCTCGGGCTCGGCGATGCGTACCCCCAGCGCATGCGTGGGACCAGCACGCTGCGAATGGGCATGCTTTGATTCGCTCGATGTGTTGCAAACGGTGACGCGCACGTTCCAGAGTCAATTGCATCGTCCGATGTTTCCGTACAAGTTCAAAATCAAAATCAGCGCGTGTCCCAACGATTGCGTCGCGGCGATTGCACGCGCAGACCTGTCGGTGATTGGGACCTGGAAAGGGGACATCGAAATTGATCAAGCCCAGGTGCAAGAGTACGCCAGGACAATGAACATTCAGACCGAGGTGGTGGACCTCTGCCCAACCAAATGTATGAGTTGGGATGGCAAGACACTCAAGATTGACGACCGCGAATGCAACCGCTGTATGCACTGTATCAACCTGATGACCAAAGCCTTGCGCCAGGGCAAGGAACGCGGCGCTGCCATCCTGGTCGGTGGCAAGGCGCCGATTGTGCACGGCGCGCTGTTGAGTTGGGTCGTCGTTCCATTTATGAAACTCGAACCACCCTACACCGAGTTAATCGAGTTCATCAACAAGACCTTTGAGTGGTGGGACGAGCATGGCAAGATGCGCGAGCGTCTCGGTGAATTGATCAATCGTGTGGGAATGGGCAAATACTTGAAAGCGATGGGCTTGAAACCGCTCCCACAAATGGTCAAGCGACCGCGCGCGAATCCGTACTACTTTTGGCGTGAGGGGGTGCAGTAATGGCTACTCGAACAGACTTTGGACCGCCCGATTATCGGACGATGCTGCCACCGATCATCACCAAGAACTATGGCAAGTGGAAATATCACGAACGCGTCAAACCCGGCGTGCTCAAGCATGTTGCCGAATCGGGCGACGAGTTATACACAGTGCGCGTAGGATCCGAGCGTCTCCTCTCGACCGACAAGGTGCGCGAGATTTGTGAGGTGGCGGACAAGTATTGCGACGGGTACGTTCGCTTTACCAGCCGCCACAACATCGAGTTCCTCGTCTCGGACAAGAGCAAAGTCGAGCCGCTCATCGCGGATGTTAAAAAACGCGGTTGGCCCGTCGGTGGCACGGGGCATTCCATCACGAACATCGTGCACACGCAGGGCTGGATTCACTGCCATACGCCGGCAACCGATGCGTCCGGCATCGTCAAAGCAGTGATGGATGAACTGTATGACTATTTCGGGCGGATGGATTTGCCTGCGTACTGCCGCATTTCGCTGGCGTGCTGTTTGAATATGTGCGGCGCCGTCCACTGCTCCGACATTGCGATTCTGGGAATCCATCGCACCGTGCCCAAACTGAATCACGAAATCATTCGCACCAAATGCGAAATCCCCAACGTGATTGCGGCGTGTCCCACCGGCGCGATTCGCCCCGATCCCGCTAACAAGAGCGTCATCGTGAACGAAGATCGTTGTATGTACTGCGGTAACTGTTACACGATGTGCCCCGGGATGCCGGTGGCAGATCCGCAAGGTGATGGCGTTTCCATCTGGGTCGGCGGCAAAGTATCGAACACGCGCAGTGGCCCCGCGTTCTCGCGCCTCGTTATCCCCTATTTGCCGAACAATCCACCCCGTTGGCCCGAAACAGTTGCCGCCGTCAAGAATCTGGTCGAAGTGTGGGCAAAGCACGCGCGCAAGCACGAACGAATGGGCGAGTGGATCGAACGTATCGGCTGGGAACGCTTTTTCGAAATCGCCAACATCCCGTTCACCGAACAGGTGATTGACGACTTTACGATGGCGCCCGAAACCTATCGCACGACGGTCGCGTTCAAGTGGTAGCGCAGAATTTCAGATTTCAGATTGGAGATGGCAGGCTGAAGCATCTGAAATCAGAAAATCTGAAATCTGAAATCTAAAGTGAGGTAAGGATGGCTGATGAAGTCACGGAAGAACTCTTGAACAAAATTCTCGAGTTCTTTAAAAAGAAAAACAAGATGATGACCAGCCGCGATGTAGCCGCCGGTCTGGGGATTGAGAATGCGCTGGCCAAAAAAGCCCTCACGGTGTTGGTGAATGATGGTCGCCTCGAATTCACGTCCTATGGCGGCGCTACCTTCATCAAGTTGCCGGATAACCCAACCCAAACGTGATGGGTAACATCACACCCAATACGCTTTTCGACTAATCCCAACCAAGGAGGACAACCTATGCCATTCATCGAATACAAGGGTCAACAAATCGAAGTGGACGAGGATGGGTTCATTGCGGATCCGTCTCTGTGGAATGAAGACCTGGCGCGTTTTTTGGCAGAAACGCAAGAAGGAATCACGGAACTCACCGAAGATCACTGGAAGGTCATTCACTATTTGAACAAGTACTACAAGGACTTTGGTATCGCGCCAATGATTCGCAAGTTGTGTAAAGATACGGGCTATGATCTCCAGCGGATTTATGAATTGTTCCCCAGCGGGCCCGCCAAAGGCGCGTGCAAAATCGCCGGCTTGCCCAAGCCGACCGGGTGCGTCTAGTCCGTTCGTCACAGCCTCGAACAGCCGGCGCGTCGCGTAGTCGTGTGGCCAACCTTGCCCAGCACTCTCGAATGCCACGCTACTACGCGATTTGTTGATTGCGAAGAGGTGATCAGGAGATTCTATGAACGATGCTGCTATGCTGTGGAATGTCATCGCCGCGTTCATCATTGGACTGGCGTACTTGTCGGCGTTTGTTTTCGTCGGTGGATTACTCTTGCGTCTGGCGCTCTATCTCAAGACGCCGGTGCCACTAAAAATTGTCCAGACGCCGGGTCCCAAGAATGTCCCGGGCGTATTCGCGCGCCTCGTGGGCGATGTGGTGATTTTTCCCAGTCTCTTTAAAGCCGATAAGGCTCTGTGGCTGGGGGCGTGGATTTTTCACGTCTGTCTGTTCTTTATTCTGCTGCGCCACACGCGCTATTTTCTCTATCCCGTACCGGGTTTAGTGATTGATTGGCAAACGCTGAGCGTCTATGCCGGCTTTTTCTTCGCCGTGCCTGCGCTGTATCTCTTGTGGCGACGTCTCGCCATGTCCCGCGTACTCTACATTTCGGGATTGCCTGATTACCTCACCCTGATTTTGCTCATCGCGATTGCGGCAACCGGAATGTTGATGCATTACTATGCGCGCGTCTATCTGGTGGATGTCAAGGCGTTCACGCTGGGCTTGATTACTTTGGCGCCGGTCGCGCCGCCGCAACACCCGATTTTTCTCGCGCATTTTCTCCTGGTGTGCGCGCTGTTGATTTGGTTCCCCACCAGCAAACTGATGCACGCCGGCGGCATCTTCTTCTCGCCCACACGCGCTCAAGTGGATAACGTGCTCTATCCGCGCTATGTGAACCCCTGGAACGACGAGGTGCAAGTTGACTGAGAAATGGACCGATTTTCCCGCCACCGCGCTCACGTGGGAAAAACGTAACGGCACGCTGCGTATCCCGGTGCCCGAACTCGACGAGGGCATCGCGGCGGCAGTGACCTGCTATCCGAGCAAAGCCAGAGATATGCAGGCGATTGACTTGCCGACCGAGCGCGTGCCGGATTGGCAACACAGAGCCATTCGGAAACTACAACAACTTCTGGAACGCTATCGCGCCTTGCGCGTGTACCTCGATATTTGCGTGCAGTGCGGCGCATGCAGCGACAAGTGCCAATTCTATCTCGGCACCGGCGATCCCAACAATATGCCGGTCGCGCGCGCCAACTTGTTACGCAAGGTGTATCGCTATTACCATCGCCCGCTGGAGAAGATTCTGGGAGGTGAAGCCGAAGCGTTCAACGAACGCGTGCTGCACGAGTGGTACACCTACTTTTACCAGTGCTCCGAGTGTCGGCGGTGCTCCGTCTTTTGCCCGTACGGGATTGACACCGCCGAAATCACGATGGCGGCGCGCGAAATTATGGCGGAGATTGGCGTCGCGACCAAGTACGTCACCGAAGTCGTCGCCAAAGTGTACGAGCGCGGCAACAATCTGGGCATTCCCGGTCCCGCGTGGATTGACAACTGTCAGTTCCTTGAAGAGGAGTTGAAGAATGAAACCGGCAAGGACATTCGCCTGCCGGTGGATGAGGTGGGCGCGGAGGTCTTGCTGGTGATGCCCTCGGCGGACAATTTTGCCAACACCGATACGATGATGGCGTACGCCAAACTGTTCTACGCGCTCGGCATTTCGTGGACCACAAGCACCTACTGTAACGAAGGGGGTAACTTTGGCTTGTTCCTCAACTATCGCAATCTGAAAAAAGTGAACAAGCGCATCCTCGACGCGGCGCGCGCCCTCAAAGTCAAGCGCGTCATCTGGGGTGAATGCGGTCACGCGTGGCGTGCTGGCATCTATACCAATACCCTCAACGGCCCAATGGATTTCCTCGATCCACCGCATCCTGTGCACATCTGCCAGTTCACCGCCGAGATGATCAAGCGCGGCGCGCTCAAGATTGACAAGACCGCCAACGATGACCACATCGTCACCTATCACGATCCGTGCAATGCCGCGCGCGCCGGTTCGCTCCTCGAAGAGCCGCGCGAGATGATTCGCGCCACGTGCAACAAGTTCGTCGAGATGCCTGCAAACACGATTCGCGAAAAGACGTTTTGCTGCGGTGCCGGCGGCGGCTTGCTCACCGATGAACTGATGCCGGTGCGAATGGCAGGCGGCAAACCGCGCGCCGAAGCGTGCCGTTCGACCGGTGCCACCTATCTCGCAACACCGTGCGCCATCTGCAAAGCGCAACTCCCCGAAGTGATGAAGCACTGGAAGGTGAATGTCAAAGTCGGCGGCGTGCATGATTTGCTGTCGCGCGCGCTGATCCTCTGAGAATTTTCGATTGCCGATGGCTCGTTTTTCGATGGGGCGCGCGAATCGAAAATCGCACATCAAAAATCGAAAATGGTTTGACAACGATGAACAAATTTCTCTTGCTGATACTTTTGATCGCGCTGGCTAGCGCACTCACCATCGCCTGTGTGCCAGAGAAACCTGTCAAAGACGGCCAGGGTGAACTCGCCGTGGTGATTGATCGCGAATTCACGTCACCAGTCACCCACAGCCCGCTCGATTGGTGGCAAACTCATCATCCCCACGTGGTCAATTCAGGCGACATCAAGGAAAAAGATTGTCTCTATTGCCATAACGCTGAACGTTCCTGTAACAATTGTCACGGATACGTCGGAGTTCGGAAAATCATTCCATAGTCGGAATTTGAGATATGACCCAAACTGCAACAAAGATTCCCTCCACACTCCAAACACGTCGCGCGTTTCTACAAACCTTACTCGGTTTTGTCGCCGCAGGGTGGGCAGGATGGATCACCCAGGGATTTTTGTTCCCCGCGCCGCGCGCGCAAACGGGGCAAGTGAAATTTCCTGTTGCTGAACTACCCATTGGCGCGAACAAGAAAATCCTTTACGAAGGCAAGCCTGCAATCGTCCTGCGCGACAGAGAAGGCGTCACGGCTTTTTCGCTCGTTTGCACGCACCAGGGGTGCATCGTGCAATGGCGTGAAAGCAAGCAAGATTTTTACTGTCCCTGTCACGATGGCTACTTTGATCGCAACGGCGATGTCGTTGCAGGACCGCCACCGATGCCGCTGGAACAATTCCAGGCAAGGATTGTGGGGGATGAGGTGGTGATTGGGGAAGCGTAAGTTGACTATCTCGCTGTCCCACTGTCCCACTGTCTCACTGTTCAACTGTCTCACTGCCCCACTGATAACAGAGGTGCTTTAAATGAAAAAACTCTTTGCGATACTGCTTCTTGCCATCAGCATTCCGTTTCTTCCCGCAACGCAGACGAGTGCAATGCCCGAATACTCGACGCGCGTGGGCGAGCCGTGTGGTTCGTGTCACACGAGCGCGGCAGGGGGAGGACTACGCAACGCGCGCGGTCAAGCGTGGGTCGCGCAGGGCAAGGGCAGTACCATACCCACGATAGACGAAGCGCTGAAAATTCTCGGCGTCAAAGTGACCACCGACCCCGCTGATTTTGTCGCACCGACTCAGCCGCCTGCGCCACCCGCGCCGCTGGCCACGCGCTATGAACGCAGGATGCTGTTGTTGATCAAATTGTTAGAGTACGATGGAAATTAGTCGTGTAGTCGGATAGTCGCATTTAGTCGCGCTGTGAGTCAAAGTAGCGTAGTGACTATCAGACTGCAAGACTATCAGACTACCTGACTAATTGACTATCTGACTACGAGACTAGGTGTTGCCAATGAAACTTTCTCGTCGCGATTTTCTCAAAATCAGTGCAGGGCTTGCCGCCACCAGTGCGGCGCTGCCTGTGATTCGATCGGTACAAACGGTTGCCGCGAGCGATGTGCCCCCTGCCCCAGCGATGCTCCGCTCAGCGCGTGCAGGCGCGACGTACGAAGAAAAATATTTGCATACCGTTTGCTCGCTCTGTCCTTCAGGCTGTGGCCTGGAGGTGCGCGTGGTGGATGGACGCGCGATCAAAGTCGAAGGGAACGCGCTGCACCCGCTCAATCAAGGGGTGTGTTGCCCTAAAGGGCAAGCGTCGCTTGAAATGCTGTACAGTCCCGAACGATTGCCCGCGCCATTGCGCCGCAAGGTCAGCAAAGATGTCGCTGCTTACGATGTCGCGCAGTGGGAAAAAATTTCGTGGGACGAGGCGCTCAAAATCGTCGCGGACAAACTGCGCGCGCTGCGCGAGCAGGGTCAGGCGCACACGGTCGCGATGCTCTACAGCGGTTTGCGCGGCCAACTGCGCCCACTCGCGCAACGCTTTTTCAACGCGTACGGTTCGCCGAATTTCATCTCAGCGGATAATCTGAGCGGCGACGCGGCGCGTCTGGCGATGTTTCTGTCGCAAGGCGTCAACGGCTATCCCATCTACGACATTGACAACGCGCGCTATGTGCTGTGTTTCGGCGGTAGTTTGCTCGAAGCGTCGCAGCACTTGCAAAAATACCTGTCCGGCTACGGTTTTATGCATCGCGGCCAATCGAATCGCGCGAAACTTGTCGTGGTGGACAGTCGTTTGAATGTGACGGCAGCGAAATGCGACGAGTGGGTGCCGATTCGTCCCGGCACCCTCGGCGCGCTCGCGCTCGGCATCGCGCACGTGCTCATCAAGAGCGGCGCGGTCAACGAGGCGTTCGTCAAAAACTGGACGTTCGGTTACGACGATTTCAAAGACGATCAAGGCAAGACGCATCTCGGTTTCAAGCGGCTGGTGCTGGAGCAATACACACTCGAGCGTGTGCAAGACATTACCGGGATTCCCGGCAGCACGATTGCGAAACTCGCCGGCGAATTCGGCTCGAACAAACCCGCGCTGGCGATTCTGCCAACAGGCCGCGGCGATCTGTTGAGTGGCAATGGTTTGTACACCGCGCTGGCGGTGCACGCGCTCAACGCGCTCGTCGGTTCGATCGAAGTGCCGGGGGGTGTGCAGGTGCAACACTATGCCCCGTACACGCCGTGGCCCCCCTTGCCCGGCGATGCGGTGGCGGAACGCGCACGCACACTGCCGCGCGTGGATGGCGCGGGCGCGGACTATCCCGTCTCCTTCTCCGCGTATCAAACGCTTGCCGAGAATCTGGCGCGCGGTAAACCGTACGCCATCAACGCGCTCTTTTTGTTGAACACGAATCCGGTGCACGATGCGCCGCAAGGTCAGCGATTCGTTGACGCGCTAAAGAAAACCTTTGTCGTCAGTTTCAACCCAACGCTCGACGAAAGCACGGCGTATGCCGATTTGATTTTGCCATCGCTCAACTTCTTTGAGATGTGGCAAGACGATGTCATCGAAGGCACGGGGTACGCCGGTGTGGCGATGCGTCAGCCCGTCGTCGCGCCGGTGTGCGATGGGCGCAATCCCGGTGATGTGATTCTGCACATCGCACAACGCATCGGCGGTGCGGTGAGTCAGGCGTTGCCGTGGAAAGATTTTCTAGAGGTTGTCAAATTCCGTCTGGGTGGTATCGGTCTTGATTGGAACGACCTCGTCGAAAAAGGCGCGTGGTCAACACTCGTGTACAACTTTGCGCCGCCGGGTAGCAAAGCGTGGCACAAGGTCGTCGGACGCGATCGCGTCCACGCGCCTAAAGATGGGCGCTTTGATTTCTTCTCGCGCGAACTCTATGCCGTGCTCAACCCTTCGGACGATGTCGCGTGCCTGCCTCACTTTGAACTGCCGGCTGAACCTGCCAACGCCGAGTATCCGTTCTTGTTGATGTGCCAGGAGACGATGACACAACCACGCGGCGCCGTCGGGGTGCTTCCATCGCTGCAAGAAGTTTACGGCTTGCAAGTCAACGCGCGCTGGGACAGTTGGGTGGAGATTCACCCCAAAGCCGCCAAAGCGCTCGGCATCAAGAAAGACGACTGGGTATGGATCGAATCGGCGTACGGCAAGATTCGCGTGCGCGCCAAACTCGTCGAAGGCATCTGGCAGAATGCCGTCAACATTCCATACGGTCAAGGAGTGGTTACCACTGCACAGTGGGGACGCGAAGCCAATCATACCCAACGTGTCATCGGCGCAAATCCGTTGCAGTTGATTTCAACCGCCACCGAAAAAATTTCCGGTTTGCCGATGATGCTTCCTACCAGAGTGAAGGTTTACAAGTAGTTTGTTTGTTGAATCGTTACGTCGTTGAATTGTTGTATTGTTATGTCCATCGTTGCATTGCCAAAGCAAGGTAACGAATCAACGATACAACGAACCAACGATACAACGAACCAACGATGTAACGACATAACGAACCAACGAACCAACAATGTAACGAATAAACGAGGAAATATATGCCCCGTTGGACCATGGCAATTGATCTGGATAAATGTCTCGGTTGTCAGGCATGCACCGTGGCGTGCCGAATGGAAAATAACACGCCGATTGCAGGACCTGAACAGGCAGAAAAAGGGCGCGCGATTTTGTGGAACGAAGTGCTGCCGTTTGTCGAAGGCGAATACCCGAACGTCAAAGCGCGCTATATCCCGCGCCCGTGTATGCATTGCGACGATCCGTTGTGCGTCAAGGTCTGTCCCGTCAAAGCGACGTACAAAAACGCCGAAGGCACCGTGCTCGTGGATTACGACCGCTGCATCGGTTGCCGCTTTTGCACCGTGGGTTGTCCCTACACCGTGCGCTATTTCAACTGGCACGAGCCGTACTATCCCGAAGCGCTCAAAGCGCGCCTCAACCCCGACGTGCCGATTCGTCCGAAAGGTGTCGTCGAAAAATGCACCTTTTGCATCCACCGCTTGCAGCGCGCGCGCGCCAAAGCCGAGGCGGAGGGACGTGTCTTTCAGGCGAGCGATTACGTTCCCGCGTGCGTGCAGACCTGCACGGGACGCGCGCGCTACTTTGGCGACCTTGACGATCCGACGAGCCTTGTTTCACAACTGCTCAAAAGCCCGCGCGCATTTCATTTGCTCGAAGAACTTGGCACCAAGCCCAAGGTGTTTTATTTGCGGGAGGGATAGCGTACACTCATTTTCGATTGCCGATTGGCGATTTTCGATTCAAACCAATCACCAATCTCTAATCTCTAATCTCCAATCTCCAATCTCTAATCTGCAATCGTCTTTGGAGTCGAATCATAATGTCCCATTTAGAATCCACTGTCTTCGCGCCACTGCGCAAAAGTGGCATCGGCTTTTACGTTTTGTTCGCCGCGCTTGCCACGCTCGTGGCATGGGGGGCTGTGGCGTACATCTACCAGTTGGTTGACGGATTGGGTGTCACCGGCTTGAACCGCCCGGTGTACTGGGGCATCTATCTGACCAACTTTGTCTTCTTCATCGGTATCAGCCACGCCGGTACACTCATCTCGGCGATTTTGCGTGTGACCTTTGCCGAGTGGCGGCGTTCGGTGACGCGCATCGCCGAAGCCGTGACCGTGTTCGCGCTCTGTGTCGGTGTGTTGCAAATCTTGATTGATATGGGGCGTCCCGATCGCGTCTTGAATATGTTGTTTTACGGACGCTACCAGAGCCCCTTCCTGTGGGACTTGACCTGCATCGGCATCTATTTGATGAGTAGTATCACCTACCTCTATTTGCCGATGATTCCTGACTTTGCACGGATGCGCGACAAACTGACCGATGTGGCGGGATGGCGCAAGTGGCTGTACAACCTTGCCGCACTCGGCTGGAAAGGGACGCACGAGCAACATCGCCGTCTGGAAATCGCTATTACGATTATGGCGATTGCCATCATTCCGATTGCCGTCTCGGTGCATACCGTTGTCTCGTGGATTTTCGGAATGACCGTGCAACCGATGTGGCACAGCACGATCTTTGGCCCGTACTTTGTCGTCGGGGCGATCTTTAGCGGTATCGCCACGTTGTTTATCGCAATGGCGATTATGCGCAAGGTGTTGCATCTAGAGCCCTGGCTCACCGACAAGCAATTCAACTATCTGGGCATTTTGCTCTTGGTGATGAGCGCGTTCTGGTGCTACTTTACCTTCTCCGAGTATCTCACCACGATTTACGGCGCGTTGACGCACGAAATGCACGTCGCCGATGCAAAACTGTACGGCGAGTACGCCTGGGCGTTCTGGATGATGGTCTTTTGCAATGCGATTGTCCCGTTCGCCATCCTCACGCGTCGTTCGGGGCGCACGGTCAAAGGTACCGTCATCGCTTCGATTTTCGTCAATATCGGTATGTGGCTCGAGCGCTTTACCATTGTCGTCCCCACCTTGACGTTGCCCAGTCTGGGAGAGTACGCTATCTATCAACCAACGTGGGTGGAAATTTCGATTACGCTGGGGTCGCTCGCGCTCTTTGCGCTCCTCTTTGTCATCTTCTTTAAACTCTTCCCCAGTATGGCCATCTGGGAAGTGGAAGAAGGCATCGAAATCGAAGAACGCAAGCGTCTGGCGAAGAAATTATCGCTGGAGCAATTGCGCGCGCTGGAAAAAGCGTGATACATTTCAAGGTTGACATTCAACCTGCAACCTGTAACCTGAAACCTGAAACCTGAAACCTGCAACCTAAAACGCTGGAACTGGCTATGGAAACACTCTACTGGCTCATCAACACTCAAACGATTGGCGGTGTGGTCGTGCTGGTGATCTTTAGCATCGTCGTCACGTTGTACTTTTTGATGCTGCGCTGGATTATTGCCGGCGCGCAGGTCACGCATAGCGACGATACCTCTGCCGCTTCCGAATGATCTACCTTTCGTGGAGACAGCCGCAACGATGGAAAATAAAATCCTGCCGCTTGGCGTACTCCTGAGTAGCATCCTGATCATTGCGCTGGCGTTAGTTCTGACGATGCCTGCGCCTGTGTCCGATAGCGTGCCGAACACCGTGCCCACCACGCGCTATGGTATCGGTAACTATTGTCTGGAATGTCACACGACCACGCCCACACGCGCGCTCGACGTACTCCGTCCCGTCGAATGGGCGCGGGACATTCCGTGCGATACGCTACGCAAGGCGTACGAAGGCGTCTGGCAAACCGATACCCTCATCGCCGCGTTCCAGAACGCGCAGAACGATGTGCGCGCCGCAGGCATAGACACCAGCACGCCAGCGCGACGCCTCAACGCGCAGCGCGTCATCGCCGAACGCTTTACGCGCGACGAAACCATTTCGCTCGCGACGATAACGAATCGCTATCAGGCGGCGCGCTTTCAAATGAACAAAGCCTACGCCGCGATGAATGAAGCGCGCGCCGAACGCGATCGCGCCTTTATCGTGATTGCGGTCGCGCTCGCCACGCTGTTCGTGTTGAGTGGTATCGTCATCGGTTGGCGTCACACGACCAGAGGCAAGGGGCGCGCTGCCACTTCACGCGCCGCGTGGGTGCTCACGGCGGCGAGTATGCTCATCGTCTTTGGGTTGTTCGCCAGTCCGCTGTTCGCGTTCGCGCCCCCCTTGCCCACGCCGACCGAAGAAGAGACCGCGCGCCAGGCGGCGGTGGACCAAGCCACGCGCGTGAGCGATGCGATTGCCCGCGCGTCAGTACAATCCTGGGTGCTGGGGCGCATCGGCGCGCAGTGGCACGCGCTCGACAAGACACAGGCGAACGCTGCATACACCGACGCGCTGACTGTTGCTCACGACAAGCGTGCCAGTCTTGCGGCATACTGGGGACAACTGCAAGCACTGCGCGAAAGCGCAGTGACGTGGAACGCCGCGACGCAAGACCTCGCCGTTTTCCGCGCCGACAAAATCGAAACCGCCGCGTTGCAAACCTGGCAATACCGCGCCATCGCTAACGAGTGGCTTGCGGTTGATCAAGCCAGAGCGGCCGAAGCGTTGCAACTCGCGCTCAACTCAATCTCCAATCCCCAATCTCCAATCTCCGATTGGGAACTTCGCGCGCTCGCCGTCACGTGGTCGAAACTCGACGCCGCCAGAGCGAACGAACTGATGGCGCGCGTGAGCGACCCGTTCCTGCGCGCGTGGGGCTGGCGCGAGATGGGACAATTCGACAAGGCGACGCAAGCCGCGCGCGAGGTGCCATTGCCGTACGACCGCGCGTGGGCACTGCGCGAAATCGCGCGCGCGTCGGGTAACGTGGCTTTGCTGAATGATGCCCTCGACGCAGCAACCAAAATCGAACACGCGGAAACGCGCGCGTACGCGTTTGCAGATATTGCGATTGTGTGGAGCACGAAAGACGACGCAAAAAGCCGCGAAATCATCGCGAAAATTCCCGAGACGTATGCCGAGGCGCGCGCGCTAGCCTGGCGCGGCGCGGGACAAGCGACCCGCGACGCAAATCGTGCTCGAGAATCCTTCACCCGCGCGCTCGCCGAGGCGCAGAAAATCGGCGACGCGTACAAGACGGCAAAATTCACCGCCGCCATCGCCGCCGATCTCGCGCGCGTGGACGCAGCAGGCGCGCTGGATGTCGCATCGAAAGTGACGGACGCGGTGTTGCGCGATCAGGCGTACCGCGACATTGCCATCGCTACGAACTCGCTCGATGTTGCCGCGAAAATCACGACGCCGACTTTTCGCGTGCAGGCGTTGACCGCGCTCGGCGCGAAAGCAAATGACAAGGCGCAAGCCGCAAAATATTTCCAGGACGCGTTCGCGCTCGCGGACAAGGTGGAAGACGTGGCAGTGCTGCGCGATCTGGCAATCGCGTGGGCGACTCTGGACGCGCGCGCCGCGCTCGCGGTCGTGGACAAACTCGAAGACGCGGCGGACAAGGTTGCCGCGCTGCAAGCCATCGCCGTCGAACTTGCCAAGACGGACAAGCAACAATCGGCGCAAGTATTCGACCGCGCGGTGAATCTCGCCAAATCGGTGCGCGTGCGCGGCGAATCGTTTGCGTCCGCGCGCGCGCTCGCATCGCTTGCCTCGTCCTACGCGACGATTGATGCGACGAGAGCGAACCAGGCGTTCACCGCTGCGCTCGAATCGGCAAAGCGCGTGAATGTGAAATACTAGCCGCGTGTGTCGTTGCCAGCCGCGAAGCGATCCCCAATGCCGAGTTGGGGATTGCTTCGCCAGCACAATTGTCTCTTCGCAATGATACACCAGGGAGTTGTTCATAGGCGCGTGCACCCGCCGCGATGGGTGAAAATTAAACGGCAGTCGGCGGTCGTCCCGTCGGCGGTCGTATTTTCGGAGTCGAATGGGTAAGATCATCATTGTTCATACACAGGGACCTGAAGCGCCCGCGCAGTGCGGCGCGCCATTTTTGTACGCGCAAGATGCAGCAGCGCAAGGACATCCAACCGAAATATTTTTCACGACACGCGGCACCGCGCTGCTGAAAAAAGGCGTCGCCGAAACAGTGTTCCCCAAAGCGGGCGGCAGGTCTATCAAGCAATTCATCGAAGAGACGGTCGCCAGAGGCGTGCGGCTGGTGGTGTGCGCGCCATCCCTCCCGTTGAACGATATGTCTGAAGAGGATTTGATTGATGAGGCGGAGCATCTGGTCGGTACTGCGTATCTCATCACCGAGGGATTGAAAGCCGATCTGGTGTTGACGTTCTGAAACGCGTTTACGACTGGATTTCTACCCGATTCGTACCTGTTGTTGATATACTGTTTACAGTAACAAATCGTGTCTTGCTGACGACAGACAACAGACGAACCGCCACCTTCGTCGTTCGTCGTTCGTCCTTCGTCCTTTGTCATTCGTCGTAAAGGAGCCCAATGACTTGGCTCCGTCAGTTATTCAAACGTGACTCTGCAGCAACCGAGCGCTGGCGCGTCCTGCAACTCGAAGTGACCAGCCGTTGTCTCTTGCACTGTACGTTTTGTCCCAAAAACGTGCTGGATAGCCATTGGATTTACGGCGATCTGCCCTGGTCGGTTTTTTCCGAGTGCATCGCGCCGCACTTGTCGCGTTTCGATCTGGTGTACTTGCAGGGCTGGGGTGAGCCGCTGCTGCATCCACAGTTGTTCGAGATGCTGCGCGTCACCAAAGCCGCCGGTTGTCAGGTTGGCTTTACCACCTGTGGGAGCGCGCTGGACGAGGCGAATAGCCTCCGCTTGCTCGAGGCGGGTTTGGATATTCTTTCAATTTCGTTTTCTGGTGCAACGCCCGAAACGCACGAGGCGTTACGGGTGGGGTCCAATTTTCGCCAACTGGTGGCGAATGTGGAACGCATCACGCGTTTGAAAAAAGAGCGCGCGCTAAAGACACTGTTGGTCGAAGTGCATTTTTTGATGTTGCGTGCCAACATTCACGAATTGCCCGAATTTGTGCGCCTGGCGGCGGCACTGGGCGCGGACGAAGCCGTAGCCACGAACGTTGTCTATACACCGACGCGCGCAATCGCGGCACAACGTGTCTTTGGTATGTCACCTGATCCACACCACCGTGCACTGGTTGATCAAGCGGAGCGTGAAGCCAGACGTCTGGGCATTACCTTGCGTGTATATCCGCTGACAATGGATTACAACATATTAGAGTGTGATGCACGTCCCACCGAAGCCGTGTATATCAATCATCTGGGACAAGTGGCACCGTGCGTGTATCTGGGTCTGCCGGTGCGCGAGAAGGCATCACGCATTTTTGAAGAACAGGAACATCCCGTGACGGTGGTGAATTTTGGTAATGTGTGTTTGGGGTTGGTCGCGGCGATGCAAGGAGCAGAGCGCGCCAAGTTCATTGGTGCGTTTCGTGCCCGTAAAACGTTTGCTTATTCTGCGCTGGCACTCTCGGCTGCCAGTGGCGCGAGCCAACCCGCCGAATTGCCTGCACCACCGCCACCGTGTCGCTTTTGTTACAAGATGTACGGTGTGTGAGACGGGGAGTAGAGGATGTCGTCACGTTCAATTTTCGATTTGCAAGCCGAGTTGTGCAGGACGATGGGCAATGCCGCGCGCTTGCGTATCGTGCATTCGTTACGGGAGGGACCCAAGCGCGTTACCGAAATTGTCGAAGAGACAGGCCTCGCGCAAGCCAAAGTATCGCAACATCTGGCGGTTCTGCGCGCGTACGGCGTCGTCGCAACCAAGCGCGAGGGCAGGGAAGTGATTTATCGCATCGCCAATGCCAAATTGGTGCGCGTGTGCGACCTGATGCGCGAGGTGTTGGCGGAACAAGCGAGTGAACGTTCCGAAGTGTTCGAGGTGTTGGAGGAGAGCGGTAGGCGGTAGGCAGTGAGCAGTAGGCAGGAGGCAGGAGGCGGTCAACGATACCCACCTCATGATTCCTGATTTATGAACCTGAGACCTTAAATCTGAAACTTGAAACCCGAAACCTGAAACTTGATCTCCACAGGAGAGCCGCAATGATTGAGTGGTTTTTGATTTTGTTCGGTTGGTTTGCCGCCGTGCTATTTGTGGTCGTGTCGGCGTATAAAATGTACCGCGTGGCGACAGCGCCGCTGAACGTGCGCTGGGAAGTGTACCCCGTGCCGCACGAAGAGGGCGCGCGGCGTCACTATGGCGGGTCGTATATGGAAGAGGTGGACTGGGCGCGCAAACCGCGCGCGGGTTCACTCGTCGCGGAATTCGTCGAGATGGCGCAGGAAATTTTCCTGTTGCAGCGCGTTCGCAAGTACAACCCGTACGGCATCTGGTTGCTTTCACTGGCGATGCACTGGGGGTTGTATCTGGGCGCGGGTTTGCTCGCGCTCCTCATCATCGAGAATGTGCTCGCGCTGCCCGCGCTCGCGCCACTCACGACGATTGTTGGCGCGGTGGCGTTCGCGCTGGGAACGGTCGGCGCGCTGGGGCTGGTCGTCAAGCGCGCGCGTGATCGCAATCTCAATCTCTACACTGCGCCGATTGACTATTTCAATCTGCTGTGGCTCGCGGCGATTTTCGTTTTGGGACTCGCGTCCTTTGCGCTGGCTGGATCGTTCGCCGCGCATCGCGCGTACATCGGCAGCGTGTTGACGTTCCAGCCCACGCCACTGCCGCCGCTTGTCGTGTTGACGTTCTTGGTATTCGAGTTGTTTGTGATTTATATGCCGTTTTCCAAACTCATCCATTATTTCGCAAAATATTTTACGTACCACAGTCAATTGTGGGACGATGCGTTCAAGACCCGTGGCTCGCCGACCGATAAAAAGGTGGTGGAGCAATTGGCATACCCCGTGGCGTGGTCTGCGCCGCACATCGTTGCAGGTAAATCGTGGCTGGAGCAGGCGCAGACACCGAACATCGAAGGTGAGAAGAAATGAGCGAACCAAATATCATACGATTCAAAGATATGGCGCGCGCGGGCGACGAACCGCTCGTCACGCTCACGCGCGAAGACCTGCTGGCGTTGCCGCAACTCGATGAGACGCCCCAGGTGCAACCGCCGCAAGCGCGCTGGCTAGAGCGCTATGATTTTTCGCTGGATGGTTTCAGCGCGTTCGAAATGTTGAAACCCAAGACGAAGGAAGAGGAAGAGCGCCTCGTCAATGGTTTTATGCGCGGCCTGGAAAAATTGTTCGACCCGCAGAGCAACTGGCCCTTTGTCAAAATCTTTCGGCTCTCGATGGACTATTGCGTGCGGTGTCAAACGTGCTCGGAAGCGTGCCACACCTACATCGGTAGCGGGCGACAAGAAATCTATCGCCCCACGTATCGCTCCGAAGTGTTGCGGCGACTCTACCAGAAATATTTTACACCGTCGGGCAAACTGCTTGGGGCGTTCGTCGGCGCGGATGTAGAGTTGAACGCGAAAACCGTGTGGCGTTTGCTCGAACTGGCGTATCGCTGCAATCTGTGTCGGCGTTGCGCGCAGGTGTGTCCTGTGGGCGTGGACAATGCGCTGATTGCGCGCGAGATTCGCAAGTTATTCAGTCAGGAGTTGGGCATTGCGCCTGCCGAGTTGTTAAAGAAAGGCACGCGCCAGCATCTCAAGGCAGGATCTTCAACTGGAATGAATCCTGCCGCGTTCAAAGACACTATCGAATTTATCGAAGATGACATTTTTGCCAAAACGGGTAAAAAGATTAAAATACCAGTGGATCAAAAAGGCGCGGACATTTTGCTCATTCACAATGCTGGCGAGTTCATCAGTTGGCCTGAAAATCCTGCCGCGTTTGCGATTCTGTTCGATGCGGCGGGAATCCGCTGGACGCTGAGCAGTCAAGCGCAGGCGTACGATGGCGTGAACTATGGCGCGTGGTTCGATGATGTGGAACTGGCGCGGATTGCCTTGCGCCAGGTCTCGGCGGCACAGGAACTGGGCGTGAAGAAAATCGTTGTCGGCGAGTGTGGACACGCGCACAAGGCGTTGTGTGTGCTAGCGGATCGCGTTCTGCCCGGCGATTTGTCACTCGATGCCATCCCGCGCGAAAGTTATTTGCCGTTGTTGTGGGAAATCGTCAAAAGCGGCGCGGTCAAATTCGATCCGAACAGGAACGATTTTCCCGTCACGCTGCACGATTCGTGTAACGTGGTGCGCTTGATGGGCATCGTGCAACCGCAACGCGAAATCGTCAAAGCGATTTGTAAGCAACCGCTGCGCGAGATGACACCGAACGGCGTATGGAACTATTGTTGCGGCGGCGGCAGCGGTTTCGCGATTATGAACTCACTCAACTTTGATCAGTGGCGCAAGAATGTCTCGGAGCGAATGAAAATCAAGCAGGTACTGGACGCGTTCAATGATGTGCTCGATCCGAGCATTCCCAAGTACGTCATTGCCGCGTGTTCCAACTGTAAAGGCGCGATGCGCGATGGGATTGATCACTATGGGCTGTGGAAAAAATACCGTATCACCTACGGTGGTCTGATCGAATTAGTAGTGAATGCGATGGCGGATTTGCCACAGCCGTATATTGATTGGCGCAAAGAAGGATAGCGCGCAGGTAACTACTCAGCCTAGATTTCGCACCCTGACGCTTGGATAAGTACAAATCATGCTTGGAAACGCCGATTCAATGCGTCCAGAGGCATCCAATAACCCAAAAGTAGTATCAAGATTTGGTGTCTTTGACGCTTTTTCATACCAAATCGCAGGGTGCGAAAAACAGGCTCAGCCCCGGGCAGCGCGCGCTGTCGTTTAAAAACCGACGGCTAACGCAAGCGGATGGCTGAGCCTGAATTGCGTCGTCGTTCCCAGGGAATAACCCCACTCACTCCCCTACCCCCTTCTCTCCCCGCTTTGTGGGGAGAGAAGGGGGCGAGGGGAGTGTGGGAGTG
>Ga0209101_1000679_pt1 | contig 27455 bp, 15 predicted proteins | sample ConPoolayeCmetaG_FD_185481 | JGI IMG/M metagenome (GOLD analysis project Ga0209101, IMG submission 185481) | Hot spring microbial mat communities from California, USA to study Microbial Dark Matter (Phase II) - Cone Pool mat layer C metaG... ...
GGCCTTAAAACCGCTCCGGCCGGGGGATCCGCTCCCCTTTTTTCCGCGCAGCTTCTGTCCCTCCCACCTTATCCGTCCTCTCCGGCCCCTTCCCCGATCCCAAATCTCCCTTCGCTAAAGATCAGGGATCGGGACAAAAGGAATGGGGCGAGCTTGACTTGGTTGGGAGCCTGTGAGAGACTGATGAACGGCAAAAGACGAAGCGCCGGAGCTGCAGCCGGCCGTAACGGGAGCGGACAATGAAAGCGATTCTTTTGCGAGGTGCGGCATACGTGGTGGCCGCCGTTGCTCTTATCGTCGGCAACGGTTGCGAAGATGGCAGCGAGACACGCTCATTGACAGTGCATCCGGCGCGAGTTTCGCTGGCAGAGGGTGACTACTACCAGGAATTCATTGCCAGCGGACCGACCTCCATGGCTACCAATACCGTGAGTGCGACTACACCCGAAAACGTGTCGGCGAATGCCGGACCGACAGGTGGGGAACCCCAGGAGACGTACCAAGGCAGCGGTAGAGGGTTGTCAGAACTGGCCTTGCCGCTGGAATGGAGCGTCAGTGATCCTTCCCTCGGTTCTATACGCGAAGCGAGTGGAGACCGTGCCGTTTACGCCCGCACTGGCAAGAAGGGAATGCAGATTGTGCGGGTGAAAGATCAGTATGGCGCAGAAGGCTTTGCCGTCGTGAACCAGAAGTAGTCGTCGCATAGCCATAAGGAGCTGCCACGCAGCGGAGAGCTCTCTATTCCGGTGCCCGTGTAATGCTCGCAGGCTCGCCAGATTCGCCTCTTCAGCCGAATGATTTTGTTTCCGGAACAGGACGTGTTTTCGCTGGTAAATCTGCGTACAGCGCTTTTTCTGCGCAATGCTTTCCTTCTTGTTGCTTTCCGGTGTGCCTTGGGAAAATCACAAAATTTTGACAATTCCATGACAAGCAGAATTTCATTTGCTGCTAATATTTTAGCGGTGAATGAAGGCGAGAACCGGGCTCGTAGAAAGGGCTGTTCAAGAAGCTTTCCGAGAGGTTCAGTATGAGAGCGAGATACGACGTGCTGGTTTCCCTACAAGCGGCTAAAGTCGGGCCTCTGATTGCCGGCTTGTTGCTGCTGATGCTTTGCGGTGCGCAGGCTGACCGCGTATACCGGTGGGAATTCGAGGCGGCGACCAACTATGCTCTTTCGAATCCCGACGAAATTGAAGTGGCGGATGACGTGGTTCGGCTGAAAAGGCAGGTGCGTAACCTGGACTGGATGACGATTTCTGACTACACGAACGGCACGGTGATATCCTCGCTTCATCTTGGTCCGCAAGCCAGCGTCGGGTTGACCAGAGAGGGCGGTTTATTTGCTGCCTCAGGCATTTTTGAGTCCCAGATTTTCGATCGGGGCGCGACGTTGAATACGTGGCAGGCGCTGGTGACTCGCGTTTCGAATCGCAAGGCCGGCAGCAACAACAGCGCTTCTGAGATTCTGCCGGGCATGGTTGGCTTACTGGGGTTGTGGCATTTCAATAACAGCACGGTGGACGAGGTGTCCGGACGCTCCGGGACAGTGGTCGGCGCAACCTATGTTTCCACGGCGAGATTTGGCCCGGCATGCGCTTCTTTCGACGGTCAAACCGCGCGAATTGATGTGCCTTTTAACCCGGAAACCACGGAGGCGTTCACAATTTCCGTCTGGCTTTACGCTCGCAAGACAGAAGATCGCTTCCTGGTTATTCCTTTCAGCTTCTTGAATGCTTCGGGACAGGCTGTCCTTGTTTTTGCTTTGGGCGGCGGCGGCACGTACCGGCCGCGTTCAGTGGTGCTGATAGGCGGTAGCCAGGTGTCATCCTCGCAGCAGGGGACATTTACCGATTCACGTGATGCCAACCGTTGGCGTCATATCGTGATTGTTTACAATAAGAACGCGTCGCCGCGGACAACCATTTACAAGGATGGCGAGGTCCTGCCGATGGCCGAGGACGGCGTCAACATGGTCATTACCGGGATAACTTCAATAAGGCTGGGCATTCGTGCCGACCTTTATACGGGCTGGAGCTATTTTGGTTACATTGATGAGCTGGCGGTGTTCAATACTGCCTTGTCGCGCGACGACGTGCTCTACCTCTACAACCTGCCCACGCCGGTTAAATTCAGAGTGCGCTCAGGATCTTCTCCTGACACGATGGGCCAGTTTGTGGGGTTTGATGGAACGCCGAGCACATTTTTCCTTAACGATGCTTCGTTGCTGCCCACAAACAACTTCGACGTGCAAGCGCGGTATGTACAGTACCAGGTTGCGCTGGAGGCAGTGGAAGGGCGCACAGAAACCCCGTATATTCAGTCGGTAGCTTTTCTTGGCACGAAAGGGGTCTGGTTCGATTACTCGCTGGGCGATTATTTGCAGGGGCGCTTCGTGACCAACACGACGCCGTATCCGACACGCAGAAACTGGTCGTACATCGGGTTGGCCAAGAAGCCTAACGGCGGGTACTTTGAAAACGGCTGGTATGTCTCCAGGATTCTGGACGTGGGGCAGCCGAGTCCGGTGTGGGACGCAATTGCCTGGCAAGTTCCGGTCGATGGTATCGCCTACAATATTCCGGGGCTGGTGCGCTTGTGGCCCATGGATCAAAGCTGGGCCGATGCTTCGGGCAAAGGGGGCACAGTTTATCCGGTGGGCGGCGTAGATTACACGACCTTCGCCAAAATCGGAACGCACTCCTGCACTTTCGATGGCAGCTCAGGGCGCGTTCCGGTCGGCAATGTCGGCATCATCAAGACAATAGAATTCTGGATCAACGACCGAAATCCGAACGACAGCATATTGTCGCTCAATGGTGGGGCACAGCCTCATCTTTCGATTGTGAATGGCTATGTGCAGCCGTTCGGCTTTGGCGGATCGGTACGCGTGTTCGTCAACGGTTCGGAAGCTTCCTCCAAGCTGCTGACGGGATGGAACCACGTGGTGGTCATGGTGCCGGACGGGATCAATGCCCCGAACATGGTGGTGGGGATGGCGGAAGGGGACTACTTTCAAGGGGCGCTTGACGACATGGCGCTCTACGATCGGGGGCTGACACCGGCTGAGATCAGTTTTCATTTTGAAACCGGTCGGCGCGAAATTGCGGGCCGTGTGGGATTTCAGGCACGCGCGGGCAGCACGATTTCCAACCTCTTGAGCAGGCCCTTCACTGGACCTGGGGGCGACACGAACGCCTTCTATCGTTCGCCCGCCGGCTCCGCGTTGTATCTGCCGGACGAACAGTATATGCAATACCGGATTTTCCTGGAAAGCGACGGGAACTCCACGCCCGGCGTGGGACCGGTTACCGTTTCGCTTATCACGGCGCCGCCGTTCGAGGAAGACGCAGCGGATGAGCTGGGGGTGGGGACATTTGTTGACGATCGGACATGGTGGTACGGCGACGATATGGCGCCGGTGAAGGTGGCGGCGGCTGGCCCCTTCAATCTCTCTGGATCTGAGGACGCCAATCTGGGTGGGTTGTGGCACATGGATGAAGGTGTATGGACACCGGGTCCGTCGGTGCGTGACTCCTCCCCAGCCGGGCGTGACGGGACACCTCAGGGCGGGGCCGAACCGACTCCCAATGCGCGCGTGGGACTTTATGCCGGGAGTTTCAACGGCAGCAACGCCTATGTCACTTTGCCGGCGGTGGATTACATCGGTAGCGCGGACTTCACTGTTGCCTTGTGGTTCAGAACCAGTTCCAGCAATCGGGCGGCGTTGATTTCCTGCTACAGCGATAATAAAGGTTACTTTACTCTGGAAATCAACGGCAACGGGCAAGGGAATACCGTGCCTGGGAAGTTGGCGTTTATCATCGACGATTACGGGGTGGGAGGGAAGAAAGTCACGATCTCGGTCCGCGGGAATTTGAATGACGATCGTTGGCATCATGTGGCTGGTGTCAGACGCGGCGGCTATATCCACATATACGTGGACGGGGACCGAGTGGGATCCACTGAGATCGGAACGTACGGGAACGTTACGGCGAGCTCGACGCTTGGATTAGCGAAATACGGTATTCTTGACATTTTCTATCGCGGTTATTTGGACGAGGTTTTGATCACCAAGCGGGCAATGTCGGAAGGTGAGATCGGCGAGCTGGCTGCGGCCGGTTATCAGGTGACGGCGAGTGGCCAGTTCACGAGCCCCGTGGTAGATGCTGGTCAGCCGGTAGTCTGGGGCCGAATTGGCTGGGGGGCTTCGGGCCCTTCGGGTAGTCCGCTTTCTCCAACCGATCCTTCGATGGTTGGTCTGTGGCACCTGGACGTGGATGGGAGCGATGCGACGACGCCGGCCAATAACGGTACGGTTGTGGGCGCCACCTTCATTCCTGGGGGGGTATTCACAAATTGCCTTTATTTCAGCGGCAGTGGCAGTCGAGTGACCATTCCGGATGACGCTGCGCTGGAGCCAGGGATGTTCACAATTGAAGCGTGGGTGAAACCCGGCGCGCTTGACAGCCGCACAATCGTTGACAAGCGCGATGCCACGGGTGGCTACGCTCTCGGAACAGACGTTGCTGGGCGGCCTTGCTTTTGGCTGTCGGGAACAGTGGCGAGCGATGTGGTCCCGTTGAATGTGAATGAATGGGCCCATATTGCCGGCATGTACGACGGCTCTGTGATGCGTCTCTACGTCAACGGCGAGCCGCGGGCGGTGGAACGGCCGGTGCCACCGGTTACGGTGGCCACCGCCAGTTCCTTGAAGTTCGGGGAACGGTATAACGGCGGCGAGAATTTCATGGGGGCGATTGATGAAGTAGCTCTTCACAATCGGGCGCTGTTGCCGGAGGAAGTAGTTGACCATTATCGTGCGTATGCCTTGCGGCTTCGTTTTCAGGCAAGAGCCGGCAACGTCAATCCCATTCCCGGTCCGTTTGTGGGGCCGGATGGAACCACGAATTCATACTTTACCACGCCGACCGGCTCAGACATGACGCGGGGTATTCCCACGGCCCGCTATTTCCAGTTCCGCGGTTACCTGGGCACTCGGGATTACAAAGAGCCACCCGTGGTGCGCGGCGTGCGAGTGAACGCGTACAGCTTTTCAACCCGGGATCCGTATGTCTATCCGCTCCAGGGTTTCGAATTTCCCGGCAGACTGCTGGGGTTTACGCATTCGCGCTCGTACGACAGCAACATGACCACTGACGTGAAGTACCAGGTCACCGGCGACAGAAACATGGAGCGCTGGTTCTACTGGGACACCGCCTCGGGAGCTTGGAGCGTGGCCGATCCTTTGAATCCTCAACCGTATTGGGATAACGCCAGCTATCAAGATCTCGTGCACAGCAATATTGCGACGCTTTTCGATCAGTACTACTCCAAGGAGGGGGGCGTCTTCCGTTTCAAAGCTTTTCTGCATTCGCAGGGTGATCAGCCTATGCACCTCGACTGGGTAGAGGTGGTGGGGGCGGAAGGGCGCCTCGTGATTTTGGAACCCAATGGAACCGAGACAAATGAGAACGCGTGGCTGACGGGCGTGCCCTATGAAATCAGATGGCTCCACGGAGGGCGCGTTGACGGCACCGTCAAGCTGGAGTATTCGACAGACGGAGGACGCCGCTGGAACCTTATCGCCTCGGGCGTCAATGCGACGCTGGATCGGTATCCTTGGACTACGCCGGACGTGAAGACCGAGCAAGCGTTGGTGCGGATTGTGCACGAAATGGATCCGTCCATTTCGGATCAGTCGGACGGCATGTTTCACCTTGTGCGGCGGTTTCGCGTCTTGGTGCCGAACGGCGGGGAAAAATGGTACATAGGTGAGACGAATACCATCTGGTGGGATTCGGCCCGCGGTCTAGCGACTTTGGATATTGACTACTTTGGCCGTGCGCCTTGGAGCGAGGATGCCGTAGAGGTGATTCACTTCCTTTCAGCTCCCGGGGGTGCGCGCAGCAACTCTTACAACTGGGTTGTTCCGGCCACTAACCCGCTGCTGCCGTCGTTGGCCGGCAAAATACGCATACAGACGGGGGATCCGACCACGGCGGACTATTCCGATGAGCCTTTCACGCTGGCTGGGGCTGCCATCTTCCGGCCGTGGTATGGCGACAAGGTACGGAAAGATGTAAGCTGCCCGATTCGCTGGAATTCCGCCGACTGTGGTCCCAGGGTGCGGATCGAATTTCAGAGTGCGCCCGGCGCTCCCCGCCAGATTATTGCCACCAACGTTCCCAACGTGGACGGCGAAAACGTTTATAACTGGATGGTTGATGTCGAGCCGACCTTTTCGGCCAAACTGTATGTTTTCTCTCAGTCCGATCCGCGGGCGCGCGGAGAATCGCCGGTTTTCACGATTTCGGCCATTCGGGTGATTGATCCGCATGGCGACCCCGACCCCGCCTCGACTAATTGCGAACGTTGGTTCATGGGCACGACCAATACAATTCGCTGGTTTTCTGCGGGCGCCAGTCCGTTTGTAAATCTGTACTACTCGACGGACCAGAGGCATGAGGTTTGGAAACTGATTAAGGATGGAGTGAACAATCCGGGCGGGGTTACGAACTCATATCAATGGCGTGTGCCGCTGGAACCTTCGGCTTACGCGCGGGTGATTGTGCAGGACACGGAGGACACCAATCTGGTGGCCATGTCGCCGTTTGATTTCCACATCGCCGGCGTTTCCATCGTGTGGCCGAACGGCCCAGTCACACAGATTTGGGCCAAGGGATCAGCCGAGAGCGTGACGTGGGTGGCGGATGAAGTGGGCGAGAATGCCCTTTTGGAGTTTTCCTATGACGGCGGCCTGACGTGGACCAATATTGTGCCGGGTGGCGGTTTGGTGTCATTAGGCAGTTTTAAAGCGCCGCCTTACGCGCCGACGAATCCCACGGTGCGGGCTTTGGTACGTATTACGCCCACAGATCCCGAACACACCAACAAATTCGATACGTCGGACGCATTCTTTACTGTGGCCGGCATTCGAATTGAGCGGCCGGCAGCCCGCGAGGTGTACACCATTGGCACTACAAACGTGATTCGCTTTGTAGCGGCGGGCACTTACGACAGCACAGCCGACATTTACTATTCGCCGGACGGGGTGAACTGGGACCCGATTCCGATTGTTACCGATCTTTTCTTCAGCGAAGATTATCCCGGCATTACGACGTATGACCGCTGGGGAATTGAACCGCAGCGAAAACCATCGGCCAACGCGGTGGTGAAAGTTGTGGCCGGCGCTTATACGGAGATTTCCGCGCCCTTTGTCCTGCGCGGCATTCGGTTCGAGGCGCCGGCGGCGGGCAGTATCTGGGGCGCAGGATTGAGAACAGTACGGTGGACTTCGGCCGGCATCGCGCCTGACGCCCGTGTGGATTTGTACGTGGCTCCCAAGGGACGGTCCGGGCCGTTTGAACTGGTGGCCACCAACATTCTGTTGCTTGACAACCAATATGACTGGACGATTCCCGAGCGTATCGAGCCCGGCGTCAACGCCGTGCTCAAACTACGTGTGGTGAGCACCACCAATGCCACGGACCGTGGATTTGAAGCGCTTTCGGAGCCCTTTACGCTGCAAGGCATCGCCCTTGACAAACCTGCGCGTGGCGAAGTGTTGCGGCTGGGCGAGCGGTACACGATCAGGTGGAAGGCAGCGGCGGCGGGTGACAGCGTGGATCTTTATTATTCTGTCGACGGCGGCAGAACGTATGATGAGCGCGCAATTGCTCTGGTTGTTCCCTCGGCTGATGGAACCAACAATACTTATGAGTGGAGCGTGGAAATGATGCGCGCCCCGTCCACGGGTGCGGTTATCAAGATTGTCTCCTCGGCGGGGCTGACGAATGAGTCGGCGCTATTCCGCGTAGAGGGTATTCGCTTCGAACGTCCTAACGCGCGGACTGTATTCTCCCGTAGCGACACTACTAACATGATTACCTGGGTGGCTGTGGGAGATGACGGGCCTTACACACTGAAATACTTCCGGGACGGCATGGGGCCCTACGACCTGGCGGCGGGAATTCCCACCAACCGCTATAACTGGTCGGCTATTCCCACGAATGCTATTTCAAGCAATGTCGTTTTGGAAGTCTCGGGCGTACGGTATACGAACTGGTCGGAAGCTTTTCAGATTGTACCGGCACCCGCGGTATTTATTGTGTCGCCGCGACCGGGCGCCTTTTGGAAGGTGCGAAAAGAGTATCTCATTGAATGGAGCCGTGGCGGCTTCATGCTGCCGGATTTTGCGGTTTACTATCAGTTAGCCAGCGAGGGTTACAGCAGCAATCACCTCATTGCGGTGATGAGCGAAATCAACTACGACGAAACAAACAACGTTTATTGGACAAGATGGCTGGTTCCCGACGAACCGGGCCAGGCGCGTATTGTGGTGCGGGATCTGACTCCCGGAAGCAGTATTGGCGATGTTTCCGGAATCTTCAATCTGGTGGGACAGTTTCAGATGTGGATTCCCAATGGGGGCCAAGTGTTTTTTGCGGGGAAGCCCACGACCGTACAATGGCTGACGATCGGCCGCGTGCCGGCGGTCAGTCTGTATTATTCGGCTACGCCTCCTTACCTTGGTCCAAGCTGGCAAAAAATCAATACGGTTCCGATTCCCAACAAGTTCAACGAGGACGGTTCGCCGGCGGCGACCACTTATCAGTGGCCGGTGGCGCGGATTCCGTACACGCCGCTCGCCAAGTTGCGGGTTGTTGAGGACGCCTACACCGATCTGCTGTTTGATGAGGGCGTGGAAGGGCCGTACGACAGCTCGGACAATCCCTTTACCATTCGCTATTACCGCATCTACTGGATGGTGCTGGATGGAGCCACGATGATGCCGCTCGATAATCTGTCGGTGGCCGACAGTTCCGGCTGGTCGGCCTCCGCTCTATCCTGCGTCGGTACGAACGTGATTTACCACGATTATCCGTGGGGATACTGGAACACCCTCTGGTATCGGCGTTTCTTCCACGACTGTCCGGTCCTCGGCTGGAACCCGGACAACCCGGTCTATGGCGGCGCGGCCACCTGGACGCAAACGATAGTCATGGTGCGGGCGGAAATCGAGGCCGAATACCGCGTGCTGGCGAATTTCAGCTACGATTTTGAGGCGGCCCGATTTGATGTTCGCGCTTGGATGGAGCGCGGTGGTGAAATTCTCCTCTTCCCGGTCAAATGCACCGTCAGTGTGTACGACGGCAGCGGCAATCTCACCAGAGATACCAGCCCTAACCCCATTACGTCTTCATCGCCCGCATCCAACGGCGTTTTCCAGTTGCAAATCGCTGCGGATAATATGTCGAAAAAGGCCGTTTACTTCGCCAAGGTGGAGATTGAATATGCTGGACAAATTTATTCATCCGGACTGACGTTTACCCTGCAGGTGCCGGCCAGCGCGGGAGACGTCGAGGACATCGTGGGTCGTCACGTTGGTGGAGTCAGCAACTTGGTGGGCGAAGTGAATACCCGCGTTGGATTGATCCAGGGGCAGATGGGAGAAATCGCCACGGCTATCACGGGGACAACCAATTTGTTGACGGACGTGACCAGACAACTGACGGATGTAACCAATATGCTTAACGTCACGTTCGGGACCAGCACGTTGGTGGATGTCATTGGTCCGCTAAACAGGCTCGCCACGAACGTCGAAGATTTGGTCACGGACACCGCCAGCAGTCTAGCGCGTATTCTCACCCGTCCTACAACCGTCGAGGAAGGGACTACCAACAAGATTCTCTACAAGACGCGCCGCGGGTATCGCCCTGGCGAAGTCTGGATGGAGGTCCTCGAAGTTGGTGTGAGCAATGCCATGCAGGCCATTGGAAACACGGGGATTTACGAAGGCGAGTTTGCAGCAATATACGGGCTGGGGCCTTTTACCATCAAATGCAGCGATCTGTTTGCGTCCGACCGGATGATCGTGCAGGTTGTGCAACGCGGCACGGAAGTGCCTGTTTCTGTGGCCTTGGTGACGATTACGAATCAGTTGAAGGCAATTGACGATAAACTTACGGCTGCCACCAACGTGAATTGGGACGCGTTGGCGAGGATTTCGGCGGCGCTGGAAGCGATCACTAACGTGGACTGGACGGTAGTCGCCAGTATGTCCGCAACGCTTCATCAACTGACCAACCAGGTTGACCGCATGACCAACCAGCTTGGCCGGCTGAACTGGGCGGATATTTGGGCGCTTTCGAACGAATTGGCCCAAATCAAAGTTTCCGTGACAAACATCGGGGCGGCGATTGTTTCGAACGAAGTGTTCACCGCAATGACTCAGATGCTTTACAGCATTTCGACTAACATCGGCAATCTGGGCTCGCAGGTGAGTAATGTGGTTGCGAACGTGTTCACAAACATTTCCGAAGAAATCCGTGCCGTGACCAATGTGCTTGGCGCCATCAATTGGGGCGCACTGTCGAATATGTCCGAAAATGTTTCGGCGCTAACCAGCTCGCTTGCAAGGGTGGACTGGAACGCCTTGACTAACGTATCGCGGGATGTGGGCGCAATCACGAGTGCTTTGTACAGCGTGGACTGGGCGGGACTGACGAACATTTCCAGGAGTGTGGGGAGCATCACCAGTGCGATTTACGCGGTGCAATGGGATGCGCTGACGAATCTGGCGAAGAGCGTGGATACGATCACGAACGCGTTGGGCGCGATGCGCTGGGACGACATCAACTTGATGTCCACGAACATGCTGGCGCTGCGGGATCAATTGCGGACGGTGGACTGGTCAGGGCTGACGAATGTGTCGCTGAACCTGGGGGTGATCACCAGTGCGATTTACGCGGTGCAATGGGATGCGCTGACGAATCTGGCGAAGAGCGTGGATACGATCACGAACGCGTTGGGCGCGATGCGCTGGGACGACATCAACTTGATGTCCACGAACATGCTGGCGCTGCGGGATCAATTGCGGACGGTGGACTGGTCAGGGCTGACGAATGTGTCGCTGAACCTGGGGGTGATCACCAGTGCGATTTACGCGGTGCAATGGGATGCGCTGACGAATCTGTCCGTGAGTGTGGCTGATATTACCAACACGCTGCGGAGCGTTAATTGGGCAGCACTGACGAATGTTTCCAGCGACATGGCGACCATAACCAATGCGCTTGGCAACATTCGCTGGTCGGAAGTCACGGCTATCGCCGACACGGTGACGAATCTGTCGCAAAGACTCGGATTTGTGTCGCAGAGTGTGAGCAACATGGCGGCGAAATTTGCGCAGCTCACGGCGGCGCAGGGCACGTTGAGTGGCAGCGACATTGACGCCTTGTTGAGCGCGATGGCCGAGCTGCGTTCGGCGCTGGGCAGCCAGGAAGTCGGAGCCTTGGTTTCGGCTATTATGGGCGCTTTGGAGACTAAACTGGGGCGCGTGACGGATGCACCGGGTACGGCTACGGTGTTCGGACGTCTGGCCGAGATCGAGCAGAGCCTGAGCGCCGCTGGTGGTCAGGCCAGCACTGCGGCCAAGAAAGCCCAGACAGCCCGCACGGCGGCTGCTACGGCCGCCAAGGGTGTGCAGGACCTGAAAAAAGAGATAGGCCAAGGCAACATTGAGGAAGTCGTGGGTACCATTGAAGAAATCAAGAAAGCAGTGGCTGAGGCGCGCCAAAATATCATGGAGATACCCAGCGCGCTGGGACCGCAGGCTATTTATCAGACCATGCAGGAGGCTGCCAAGGTTATCCAGGAATTTGCGGCCAGCAAGGGTTACAAGTACATTGTCCAGCTTGAACAACTGCCTGGCGTCTCGGCGGAGGGGGTGCAATTCCCGGATGCTCAGACTCTGGGCGCTCTCAACCGCAACATGCAGGAGATGCGGGACTCGATTTCTTTCATGAAGAAATTGGTGGAAGAAATGCGTTACGAGCCGGTTGTTGAGGAATCGCTGGTTGGCGTGCCATAATGTTCGACAGAGTTGGGATTGTACAGCAGGCACGCGGCTAATAATTGGGCACCGAGGCGCGATCCGACAGGGATAGCAAAGGGGCTAAGGGTAAGATTCCGGCAAACAACGGGGCACATTCGTCGCAGTGACTCTTGAACGTTATCTTGGATTTCGCGATTGAGAAATGGGCCGTTGTATAACACGTTGGAAAACACGGCATTACAAATACGAAACAGCTCGAAGGACAACCACAAAAAGTGATTATGGACAGAGTTAAAAACAGAGGCCTTTTCTCACGCCGCTGCAGGATTGGCCGAAGAACGACATTCCCGCTCGTTTCGTTCGGTGAGAATGCGGCTGCATTGGGGAAGTTGATTTGGAAATGGTTCCGAAGCTTACTTCACCGGCAGTACGGCGATGCAGCGGCGCGCGGCACGCTGCGCATCTGCCGGCCTCGGGTCAATCGTAAAATGTGGGCGTATTTTTGTTTTTGTTGGGAACCGCTCTAATTGCTAAGTTCTGGATTGATCACAGAAGCTACGCGGCCAATTTCGTGTAGGATGCACGTGAAAAAAAGTAGGCAGGCACGGGGCGTGTCTTTGGGCACGCTGGTTGTTCTGATGGTGAGCTGGACCCTGCTGGCGGCGTTGCCCGCGGCTCAGGCCGGCAAAGTTATTTTGAGGATTCGCGCCGGCAACCCCATCGAGAAATCTCAGAAAGTCTCTATTCGCGCCAGTCTTCCAGCCCGCGTTACTACTAACGATATTATCAACCTGGCCGGACTGGACTTGGGTTATGACGTAGACAGCGGCACATACTACGTGCACAAGGAAGTTGAACTTGGGCCGGCGGAGATTGCAATTTACGATGTTGAACTTCAGGATATTTGGGTGATTCCTCCCGAAGAGCTGGCGGCTTACCGGCAACGCGCCCGCGAGCTGACCGACAAACTCAAAGGCACCCCTTATTTTGAAACCGCCGAAGCTTTGCGCCGCGAGATCGAGAAGAACATTGACGAAATCGTGACGTTGCAGGAGGCGAATTCCATTAAAGCCGGAGCGCGGCCGGTAGACCACATTCGGGCTTACGAAGCCAATCTGGCCACACTGGCTCAGGTCAAAAAGGACTTGGGGCGGATCGAGAACTTGGTCCTGGGCTCCAATCAAGATCCCGGACCGTTGATTGGCGCGCCCTCCACACCGGTGCCGCGGCAAACGGTGCAATTGAAGCCGGAGGAATACAAGATGGCGGTTTACAAGATCACCGCCAGGAATACGTCGCCGAACGAGACGCGGAAGGTCCCCATTCGCGTGGATCTTCCTGCGGAGATCGAAGCACAAGACATTCTGGACAGCGGTGGGCTGGATATCGGCAAGGATGCCAAGACAGGCAACTTGTATGCCTATCGTGACAACCTGGAGCTGGGGCCGGGTCAATCCCAGGAGTTTCAGATCAAAATTCGCGACAAATGGAATATTCATGCCCCGCGCATTGCTAATCTCAAGACCAACGCAACGGACCTGTTGAACAAGGTGCGACACATGCGGCGTTTTCCGTCGGTGGAAGCGATTTTACAGGAACAACTGGCCGAATTGGCGAAAATCGAGTCGGAGCAGGGCCCTGTGGGACTGAACGACAAGTACGTAGCGTTTTACCGTGAACAAGGGCAACGTTTGGATGCGATCGAGGATAAGATTTATCGCGTACAATCGGTGTTGCATCCGGCCGAGAAGGTCAGAAAGTGGGGATTCATTACTAAAGCGCCGACCATGAAAACAACCTGGCTGATCATCTATTCCATTTTGGGCTTTCTTGCTCTGATCACCTTGTTGTTCTCCTTGCGCTGGTTAGGAAAGACGAAAGCTGAGAAAATGGAAGAAAAAACCGGCGCGCCCCAGCCGTAGGATGGCTGTCAGCAGAGGTGGGAGAGCAGGGACAAGTGGATGGTTGTCGAACGTGAGGCGTGGGGCTGCATGCGACCGCAAGGAAAACGCGGGCGCAGGTTATATTTCTCCCTGTTTTTACCCAAGATTTTGTCTTTAAGAATCGGGCGGTGGTTGTAAGGCGCTACACCTTCACCTTCTGCGCCTGACATCTAGCGTGTTCCGGCCAATGGCAAGATCGGAGATAAACGGTGGGGCAAGACCTCCGGGCGAGCCGAGGAGGAAAGTCGCACCGCGTGCACTTGGTCTAAGAGCGACAAACAGCTACGTTCCCCCTCGCCTTGCTCGGGGAGAACGTAACTACAACGTTGGGTAGAAGGTGGGTGAGCAGGACTGCGTCACCCTTGCGGCTAGGTCGGAGACCTCGCCCCACCAGAGCGTTGTTTGATCACGGAAGGAGGGCGTGAGAGTTCCCCGTGGGCCGTTCTCAAGGGGCTATGATTGAGGATGACGCGGCCGCGGGTTTGAAGGGCGGGTGCATCGACTTCTTGACGTGATATTCGGTTATGTGCGACGCTGTTAGCGTGTCGCGGCGGAACGCGTGCATTTTAATGAAACCAGAAGTACCCTGAGGCCTCAAGTGACGCCGAAAATTGACCTTATCAAGCTCAAGGAACATGGGACGGTCGCGGAGATTCGTCAGGACGTTGTCCGAGTAACCGGACTGACCAACTGCATGAATGGCCAACTTCTGCAGATCGGGCCGGCATCAAGGGGGGTAGTCGTCGGATTTGATCCGGACTACGTGCTGGCGCTCGTTGTTAAGCAGGGAGTGGCCATCCGACCCGGCGACGTGGTGACTACCACCTTGGATGAGTTTCGGGTGCCCGTGGGTGAAGGCTTCTTGGGGCGGCAAGTGAACGCATTGGCCGAGCCGACGGATGGGAAGGGGCCGATCCGGGAGACCATGACCTGGCCGATTTTTTCGAAAGCGCCGCCCGTGTTGGATCGTGTCCCGCTGGCGGAAGTTTTGCAGACCGGCACCAAGATCATTGACATGATGAAACCGGTTGGCAAAGGGCAAAGGATGCTGCTGATCGGGGATCGCATGACCGGGAAGACGACGGTGGCGATCGATGCGATCATCAATCAGAAGGGCAAAGACGTTATTTGCATATACTGTTGCATCGGCAAGGCCGAGATTACCCTCAATCGTGTGCTGGAAATTTTCGAGGAGCACGGGGTGTGGGACTACACGATCGTGGTGGCGGCCACCGCAGCCGATCCGATGGGGCAGCAGTACCTGGCGCCTTATGTTGCCGCGAGTCTAGGCGAATACTTCATGCACAAAGAAGGGGAAGATGTCTTGGTGGTGTTCGACGATTTCACCAAGCATGCCTGGGCCTACCGCCAGATTTCGCTGCTGCTTGATCGTGCGCCCGGCCGTGACGCCTATCCCGGCGACATCTTTTACATTCACTCCCAGCTTGTGGAACGGGCCGGGAAATTGCGGCCGGAGCTGGGCGGGGGATCCATGACGCATCTGCCGATTGTGGAGACTCTGCAGGGGGATGTGGCGGGCTACATTCCGTCGAACACTATTTCCATGACTGACGGCCAAATATATTTCAGCACAACACTTTTTGGCGAAGGTTTCAAGCCGGCGATTGACATGGGACTTTCCGTTTCCCGTATCGGCAGCAAAGTTCAATGGCCTGCCATGCGCAAAATCACAGGCATGCTGCAGATTGAATTTGTGCGCTACAAAGAACTGGAACGTCTGACGCGAATCAAGGCGGGATTGTCGCGGGATGTCGAGAGGCGTTTAAAGAAGGGGCGGGTGCTGGAAGAACTGCTGAAACAAGAGCCGAACGCGCCGGTGTCCATGGAGGAGCAGGTTATCATCCTGTACGCTTTTCAGAGAGGCTTTTTGGAAGACACCGAACCGGTTGACGTGAAATCAAAATTACAGCGGCTGATCAAGCAAATTAGAACGAATCGTCCGGACCTGATAGAAGATCTCGTGAAGAACAACATTTTGACGGATGCTATCAAGGAAGGTTTGAATGAGCAGCTTTCGAAGTTCGCCAATACCTCTGCTTAAAGTCAAGGTTGCGCAGAAGGGCAAGATCAAGGACATCAAGGAGATTGTTGTCCGGGCGGTGGGGTTGCCTTCGTGTCTGTATGGCCAGCTTGTCGACCTCGGGCGGGAAGTGAAAGGGTTGGTGATGGGGTTCGATGAAAACGATGTTCTGATTTTGGCCTTGGGTGATCCGACGCGGCTGAGAATGGGTGGAGAGCTCACGGGCGTGGATGAACCTTTCAGGATTCCCGTGGCCCGGGCCTGTTTGGGGCGAATGCTCAATGCGCTGGGGGAGCCCTGTGATCAGGGCAGTGAAATTCAGGCGGAGGCGTACCTGCCGGTCCTCCATGACTCGCCGCCGATTACGTGGCGGGCGCCCGTGACCGATTTTCTGCCCACAGGTACCAAGGTTGTCGACAGTCTGATTCCTGTCGCCAAGGGGCAGCGTCAGCTCATCGTGGGCGATCGGATGACCGGCAAGACGACGATTGCTCTGGACGCTATCATCAATCAGCAGAATCGGGGTACGCTTTGTGTCTACTGCTGCATAGGCAAGTCGCTGTCGGCAGTGCAGAAGGCTGTGGCCACTTTGCACGAGAAGAAGGCGTTGGAATACACGGTGGTCGTGGTGGCGCTCGACAATTCGCCGGCGGGGGAACAGTACTTGGTGCCCTATTCGGCGGTCACCGTGGCCGAGTTTTTCGCGCAACAGGACAAGGATGTCCTCGTGGTTTTCGATGATCTTACCAAACACGCCTGGGCCTATCGGCAGCTTTCGCTGTTGTTAGGTCGTCCGCCCGGCCGGGAAGCATATCCCGGCGACATTTTCTATGTGCAGACGCAGCTGATGGAACGTGCGGGCAAGTTTAATGACGAACATGGTGGCGGTTCGATCACTTTCTTGGGAATTGCCGAGACTTTGCAGGGTGATTTGACCGGTTACATCCCTTCTAATCTCTCCTCGATGTGCGACGGGCAGATCTGCATGAGTACGAGCCTTTTTGCCGAGGGGATGCGGCCGGCGGTTGATTTCAGCCTTTCTACCTCCATCATCGGCAGCCGTGTGCAACCGCCGATATTGAAGGTGCTGGCGCGCAACCTCCGAGCTGACTACGCGCGGTATGCCGAGGTGGTGCAGTTGAGCAAAATGCAATCGGGTCTGTCCGGCGAGGCGGAAAAGACGCTTCGCAAGGGCCAGGCGATTCTAGCGGCCCTGCAGCAGTCCCAATATCAGCCCGCGAGTTTAGCGGAGGAAACCGTGTTTCTTTACAGTGTATATTGTGGTGTGCTGCCGGGTTTGAACAAGGTGCAGCAGGAAAAATTTTGCGAGGAGATTTGGGATTTTGCCAAGAGGCACTACGGGCCGTTGCTGGCCGAAGTGGAAACGCAACAGACGTTGACGCCGGAGATTGAAAAGAAACTAAGTGAAATGGTTGACGCCTATCTGCGGAACGCTGCGATGGTCAAGTGAACGGGAGGATACCGAACATGCTTGTCCGCAGCGTGGTGGTCACACCACTGATCAGGAGGAGCGGCGGGGATGAAGGTGACGATCCTTAATCCTAAGCGGGTTCTCTTCGAGGGCGAGGCCAAAAGCGTCTTTCTTACCGGCGATATCGCGGAGTTTGAAATTTTGGATTATCATGCACCGATTCTTAGTCTTCTGCGGCCGGGATATGTAACAATTGACTGGACCACGAAAGTGCCGATTCGCAAGGGCATGGTGCGTTTCGACAACAACGAGTGCGTAATTATTACCGAATGATCCGAATGCCAAAGCTGGTGGGCGCATTATGAGGGGCGCAAGGTGCAGGCTTTTATAATCTTTTTGGTAATGTTCGTGACCATAGTGGGGCCGTCGGCGGTAATTGCGGCGATTGGCTACGCCAGCATTCAAGCGCTCGGGCGCAACCCTTCGGCTGCCAACAAGATTTTGCAAGCGATGATTATCGCGCTGGTATTTGCCGAGGCCATATCGATTATTGCCCTGCTCATTTTGTTCCAGCTTTTTGGTGCGAGCTGAGGCGCGGTAGAACATCGCGGGGATGGGTCTTGCCTTTGGGAAATTGGCAGCCGATGGTGACTTGATCGGTCGTGGAGCGGCAACTTAAATGGAGAGAAGACATGCAGGATGTAATTAGAATCGTAATCCCGATAATCGCGGTGCACGCGGTTGTGCTGGCCATCATCATCCTGGTGATCAAGCGCCTGTTGCTGAGTGACACCATGCGGGCGGTTGAGCGCATCAATCAGGTGGAGGCGGATCTGCGGAAAAAAGAAGAGGCGTTGCGGAAAGAGATTGAAGAGCGGGAGCGGGAACTGGCGCGGCGCAAGGCCGAGGCTGAGGAAGAATTGCAGCGGCAGAAGGAGGAAATGGCGCGAGAACTGGCCCTGGAGAAGGACAAAATGCTTGCGGACGCCCGCAAGGAGAGTGACCGGATTCTGGAACAGGCCAAGAAAAATGAGGAGCGAATGCGGGCGCGGCTCGAACAGGAAGCGCGGCAGAAGGCCGTGGAGTACGGTGCGCAGATCGCCAATTTGGTATTCAGCGAGCGGCTCATGGAGGCGCTTGATCGGCATTTTGTTGATGAAGTGCTCGACGCTCTGCAGGAAATGGATGCCAGCAATATTACGGTCGATTTGTCGAGTTGCGAATTCAGTACCAGCCGCCCTTTGATGCCGGAGCAGAAAGAGCGGTTGCAGAAAATCATCGCGGAAAAGTTTGGCGTTCAGATTCAGGTGGAAGAACAAATTCGTCCGGAGCTCCTCGCCGGACTGATTCTGAAGCTGGGCAGCCTCGAGATCGACGCGAGTTTGCTCAATCGGCTGCGCGAAGCTGCTGAAGAAGTGAGCAAAGCCGCCAGCGGCTGAAAAGTCTTGGCGGTAACAGGATCACGGCTGCCGACGACCGGGGGCGTGGGTAACGGCAATGCAGCGGAACGAATTACGGAAGGAACTGAAGTTCCAGCGGGAACTGCTCAATCTGATTGAAACGCTCAAAAACATTGCCGGAGCGGAGTATCACGCCATGGAGAAGGAAAAGGAGCGTTTTGACCGCTTCCTGGAATCGTTTACCGGCTTTTTCAGGGTGGTGGATCTGATGGACGTGGAGCATCCGTTAGTGCGTGTGGTGTCGGACAAACTGGGGTTGATCGTTGTTACCTCAGACTCTGGATTCATGGGAGGGCTTAATCAGGCGGTGGTCCGCGCCGCGTTGGCTGCGCAGGGCAGCCTGAGCAACGAGCAAGTTGCACTGGTGGTTATTGGAGAAAAAGGGGCCGGCATCATGTCGGAAAGACCGGGAGGATTCAAGTTTTTCCCGGGGATCAATCAAAATACGATTTATGAGCAGGCGGTCGAGGTTAAGAACTACATAGTCCAAGAGGTGCTTGCCCGCAGGATGGGCAAGGTGATGATCGCGTATCCGCGTCCGATTTCGTTCAGCGCGCAGACGGTTGAGGTCGTGACCTTGCTGCCATGTGCCGAGCTTTTTGATCGTGATGCCAAAAGCGAACTCAATGGGCGCGGTCCGGCCAAGGGCCTGCTGGCCGAGGCGCGGAAAGTGATCGTGGAGTCCTCTTTTTCGGACATGGTGGAGTATTTGGCTTCCATGTGGGTAAGCGCCAAATTGTACCAGATTTTTGAGGACAGCAAGCTGGCCGAGTTTTCCGCGCGTGCGATGCATCTGGAGGGGAGTCAGCAAAAGGTAGAAAGAAACGTCAAGTCTCTCCAACACAAGTATTTCAAGGCTACGCATGAGCAGATTGACAAGGGGATGCGGGAAAGCTTCTCGGCGAGCAAGAGCAGCCGCCGCCGGCGCAAGCGTGAGGCGCAGCAGAATGCTGCCGCGTAGGCGGTGCTGCGCCTGCCGGACGCTGCGGATTTGCGGCAGATGCATAAGCATATAAAAGAGGCACGATTATGATCGAAACAGCGACAAAGAGCGGTAAGAAAGGGCGGGTAGTCGCCGTCCAGGGCCCGGTGGTGGATGTCCGGTTTGACTCGGTCGAGGACATGCCGGATTTGCATGAAACAATCATTACGAGGACGTTTGATCGCCGGGAAGTCACGCTTCTGGTGGCTGAACACCTGGAAGGGAATATCGCAAGGTGTGTGTCGCTGAACTCGACCTTGAACCTGCAGCGCAATGCCCCCGCTTACAGCACGGGCGGAGCGTTGAAGATTCCAGTGGGCGAAGAGCTGTTCGGACGCATTGTGAACGTTATGGGACAGCCGATAGATGGGAAAGGGCCGATCACAGCATCACAAACGGCGCCGATTCACCGCGACATATCCAAGGTGGAGGTAAACGTCAATACTCTGGCCGGGAGCAAGGCGGAAATCGTGGAGACCGGCATCAAGATGGTGGATTTATTGTTTCCGGTGGTGCGGGGCAGCAAAACGGGGATCATCGGCGGTGCCGGTTGCGGAAAAACAATCCTGATAATGGAGCTTATCCATAATATTGTGGAAGAGCATGAGGGCGCCTGCGTCTTTACCGGAGTGGGCGAGCGTATCCGCGAGGGCAATGAGCTTTACCATGAGTTTGAACAAGTCGGGATCCTGGGCAAAATCATGATGGCATTCGGGCAGATGGACGAACCGCCAGGTGCAAGGTTCAACGTGATTTTGACCGGGATCACGCTTGCGGAGTACTTGCAGTCCACAGGTCGGGAGGTTCTGCTCTTCATTGATAACGTCTACCGTTTTGTTCAGGCCGGCGCAGAGATTTCGACTTTGTTGGGGCGGACACCTTCGGAGACCGGCTACCAGCCGACCTTGAGCTCGGAGGTGGGGGATGTGCATGAACGCATCAAAGGGTCGATTTCCTCCTTTGAGGCCGTATTTGTTCCGGCCGACGACACAACGGACCCCGCGGTGGTGGCCATCTTCAGCTATCTCGATGCCGTGATGGTACTTTCCCGTGAGAGAACTCAACTGGGGCTTTATCCGGCCATTGATCCGTTGGCGTCGTCCTGTTCGAACCTAGATCCGGTCATTGTGGGACAACGCCACTTTGACCTGGCCCAAGAGACTTTGCGGATCTTTACAAAATATGAGGAGCTGCGCCGGATTGTCGCCGTAATAGGAATCGACGAACTGACCAAAGTGGACCGTACGCTGTACGAACGCGCGCGCAAGCTCCAGCTTTTCCTTACGCAATCGATGTTTGTGGCCGAGGCCTACACCGGCAAGAAAGGTGAGTTTGTCAAGATTGGAGAGACGCTCGACGGCGTTGAGATGATCATTGACGGCCGTATGGACTCCAGGCCGGAGGAAGAGTTTCTAATGATCGGAGCGCTCAAACCCTGAGGAGAGATTCGGGCGCGAGCCGAGCTGGCTGATTTTCTAAAGTGAGCAACAGCGGCCGGGCTGATGCGGCGGGTCGGCTTTCCCTTGCGAGTTTACGTCTGGCCCAGATTTTGTGTTTGAGAATTGGCTGGTATTCGCAACGCGCCGCGCGCGAAGAAGTTGAAATGCGATGTAGTTACCCATCGTCTGCACGGAAAAGTGAAAGCCGCATCAGAAGAGTAAAGGGGCCAGTTCTCGAACCGTTCGGACTGGCGGAAACAGGCCATCTGCTGCGTGGCCGGAGGTGCGGAGTATGTGCGTATGTATTCAGCTCCGCTGGCTGGCGTGCTGCCTGTTTGGGCCAATCGCAAAATCCGGGTTTAGCGCTGTGAAGCATCATGGCTAGGCTTGAAAAAGAGTTGGTTGAACGCGGCATGCTTTCGCCGGAACAGCTCTCGCGGGTGCTGGAAATCGCCGTTAAGAATCGAAAGCCGTTACCGGTCGTTTTGCTCGAGAAGGGTCTGGTTCCGGAGACCGAACTGCTGCGACTGCTGGCCGAGCAGAAAGGGACTCGTTTCGTTACTCTGAAAGGCATGTCGATATCTGAAGAAGCCATCAGGGCTGTGCCCGCCAAGCTTGCGGCGCACTACAACATCATTCCCGTCGAGCTGGCAGGCGATGTGTTGACCATTGCGGTCTGCACGCCTTGGGACGCAGTGGCCAGCGAGGATATCGAGAGCACTTTCGGATACAAAGTTGAAAGGGTTTTCGCCTGCCGCGAAGAAATTCTGGAGGCGCTGCGGACTTACTATGGCGTCGGCGCCGACACGGTGGAAAGAATTCTGGCGGAATCCACTTCGCCGCGCGAAGAAGCACCGCGTGAGGAGTCGCACGACCTAGGACGCATGGCGGAGGATGCCTCCGTAGTGCGTCTGGTAAACCAGTTGCTTCAGGAAGCCATAAAGGATCGTGCCACCGACATTCATTTCGAGGTTTATCGCGACGGGATCATGGTGCGGCGCAGGATTGACGGTGTTCTTTACGATGCCACGGTGCCACGCAATATGCGTTTGCTTTACCCGGCCATCGTCACGCGCATCAAACTTATGTCCGGTCTCAATATTGTGGAACGGCGCTTACCGCAAGACGGCCGCACGCGGGTCAAGATCGGGCATACTGAGTACGATTTGCGCGTGTCGGTGATTCCTTCCATCCATGGGGAAGACATCGTGGTGCGTATCTTGCCGGCTGCCATGCTTTTTGATCTCGGGCAACTGGGTTTTTCCGAACACCATTTGCGGGCGCTGGAGGAGTTCATTGCGCGCCCGCACGGAATCATTTTCGTGACCGGCCCCACCGGCAGCGGCAAGAGCACAACTCTTTATGCTTGTCTGAGCCGTCTGAACACGCGCAGTCGCAAAATTATCACCATTGAAGACCCTGTGGAATATGAGTTGAAAGGTATCACGCAGACGCAGGTCAAGCCTGAGATCGGTCTGACCTTTGCGCGGGCGTTGCGCAGTATGTTACGCCACGATCCGGATGTGATGATGGTGGGTGAAGTCCGCGACCGCGAAACGGCCGAAATCGCGATTCAAACGGCCATGACCGGTCATCTGGTGCTCAGCACCCTGCACACCAACGATGCCGCCGGAGGAGCGGTGCGCTTGATTGACATGGGGATCGATCCCTATTTGATTACATCAACTGTCTTGTTGTTCACCGCTCAGCGGTTGGTGCGGGTTATCTGTCGGACTTGCAGGGAGAGCTATGAGGTTGACGGTCAGATTTTCTATCGGGGCCGCGGCTGCCGGGAGTGCAATCAAAGTGGCTATCGTGGCCGGATTGCGATCAACGAATTTCTGCCATTGACACCGGAAATTCAGGAATTGATTCTCAAAAAAGCGTCGGCCAGCCAGATCCGTGAAAAGGCGAACGCGCTCGGCATGGCAACCTTAGCGGCGGACGGTTTCGAAAAAGTGACCCGCGGCATCACCACGCCCGAAGAAGTTCTGCGGGTTACGAGTTTATAACCACCGCCGGCGGTGGTCTTCCGCGGTTTTCTGGTGGCTGTACCTGCACCACGAAAAGCGATTTCGAGAGATATGCCTGTTTTCATCTACAGAGCCAAAGACGGACCGGGACGCACTGTTGAGGGTGAGATCAGCGCGGAAAGCGTGGCTGCTGCTGTGGCCGCGGTGGACGCGATGGGGTATAGTCCCGTGTGGGTTCGGGAAAAACCGGCAGGGCAGCCAGCGGGCGTTTTCAGGCGGCGGCGCGCCTCGCGCCGGGATATCACAGTTTTCACCCGCCAGCTGGCCACCCTTACGCGGTCCCACGTGCCGATCCTAAAAGCGCTGGCCACGATTGGCGCGCAGACCGAAAACGAGGAGCTTCGACGCGTAATCGGCGGTTTGGAAGCGGCGGTGCGCGAAGGCAAGATGCTGTCGGAGGCAATGGGTCAGTATCCGCGCCACTTCTCGGACCTGTTTATCAGCATGGTGAGGGCCGGCGAGTGGAGTGGGCATTTGGACACGATTCTTCTGCGTCTGGCCGCCGCGCGCGAGCAGGAGGAAGAGATGCGTCGCAAGGTCCAGACGGCCACGGCTTATCCTCTGCTGGTTCTGGGGGTTGGTTTGGTCACGGTTTTTGTCCTTTTGGCGTTCTTCATGCCGCGCGTGGTGGCGCTTTTCAGAGACTATAGTTCCCTGCCGCTGCCGACGCGATGGTTGATCGGCGTGAGCGGCATATTTTCAGGCTATTGGCCTTGGATGGTGCTCGGCGGCCTCCTGGGTCTGGCCATGTGGCGGCGCTTGATTTCCTCAGAATCCGGAAGGCTCATTGTGGACCGGCTCAAATTGCGATTGCCGTTGATCGGGACTTTGGTGCTTGGGTCGGAGATAGGCCGGTTCGCCCGAACGCTCGGGTTGCTGATCAACGCCGGCGTAACCATAGACAAAGCTTTGGAACTGAGCGCCTATGCCCTGGGTAACCGCGCATTACGGGAGGAAGTCTTGGCTATTCGCAGGAGCGCTATTCAACAGGGCATGGTTTTATCGGATGGTCTCCGGCGTTCGCGGCTGTTTCCGTCTTTTGTTGCCAACATGACCGCGGTGGGTGAAGAAACGGGTTGTCTCGACGAGACGCTCAACGAGGTCGCGTCATTCTACGAAGGTGAAGTGGAACACCAGACGCGCCTGGTCATTAGCTTCATTGAACCGGTGTTGATTCTTGTTGTCGGCGGGATAGTGGGATTGATCGTGGCCGCCATGTTGTTGCCGATATTCAACCTCGGAGCAGGACTCCGCTAGAGGTGATGGGGACGCAGTGATTTTGACATGGGGTACACGCGGCTTGCGAAATCGGGAAACAGGGGTACGTCACCGTTATGGCTCGGTCGTAGACCTCGCCCTACCAGAGCGTCGTTTGGTCACGGAAGGAGGGAGCGAGACTTCCCTCCAGGCCGTCCAATGGGCCGTGATTGGGGATGACGCAGTCGTGAACAGGGAAAGAAGCCAGTTTTTAGGGTTTGCCAGGTTAATGCGCCGCCGGCTATTATGCTTAAAACTAGATTTTGCGTTTGAGAGAATCTGGCCGGTTGTACAATCTGCTGGAAAACGTGGTTTAACGTTCGCACAGTAGCCGAGGAGGTGCTCAAATGCGCCTTGGATCACAGAAGGCCGGGTTTACACTGATTGAGTTGATGGTGGTCGTGCTTATCATTGCGGCGCTCGCGGGCATGGTGCTGCCACGGCTTTGGCCGGCGTCAGACGAGGCTAAACGGAACATAGCCCGCGGCGACATTGCCAATATTTCCGTAGCGCTCAAACTATACAGGCTGAAAAACGATCGCTTCCCCACCACGGAGGAGGGGCTCAAAGTGCTTTATCCGGAGTATCTAGAACGTCAGGCCAGAGACCCTTGGAAGGAAGAATATCAGTACCTATGTCCCGGCGTCCGTAATCCGCTGGGTTTCGACCTCTGGTCGAAAGGTCCTAACAAGCGATCGGGCGATGCCGACGACGTCACCAACTGGGAGGAATAGTCCGGACAGTCGCCGCTGTCATGGCGCGCGGGATTGTGGCTTTACCCTTCTGGAGGTCCTTGTCACCCTGGTCATTCTATCGGTAGGCATTGTAGTTGTCCTGCAGGCGTTTCAAACTTCAATTGTGGCGCTGGAAGCGGCGCGCGACAGTCTGCGGATGGAACTGCTCCTCAAAGAATACTTGGCGGAAACAGAAGGGGCCGTCCGTCAGAGCGGGTCGGCGGAAACTGGAGTTTTGGAGAAAGGCTTCGCTGCAGGCATGTTTCGCGGTTTTCGTCTTCAATGCCAGGTGCGGGAAGAGCAAAGCTACCCTATTGGCGCCGAAAGAGCCGGAACGCTTTGCCGGGCTACTGCGGTCGTGCGGGGGCCTCGGCAGGGGGCTGAACGGACAGCCGAACTTTATTTCAACTGCGAATCGCATTTGTCACCGTGAAAGGAACGCGCGCGCCATGCCGAAAGCATTGCATTCGCGAGCGCAGCCTGGGTTCACACTGATCGAGCTGCTGATTGTGACGGCCATTTTGGGTCTCGTGATCGGTGTTATTGCCGCCTGTCTAGGCGGGGGCATCCGCGTCTGGGACAAAACGCGCAGCGTAGGCCGCGTGGAAATTGAGGCCTTGGTGGCGCTGGCGGCTATTGAAAAGGACCTGATGAACGCGCTCAGTCTGGCTGATCTGCCATTTGCCGGCACCAAGACTGAGGCGACTTTCCCAGTCTTGGTTCGGAGTGCTGAATACGGAGCGTGGGGACGGTCCGCTGATGCACTATCTCCCAGTGAATGGCGGAGTATGACTGCAAACTGGCAGGTTGCGCGGGTACGCTATTTTTTCGAGTCAGACCGGGGCGGTCTAGTTCGGTCTGTGGCTCTGTGCGAAGGTCCGGAAAAATTGGGCGAGGAGCATTCTGTGCGAATTGCGGCAGGATTGCGTGGAATTTCCTGGGAATACTATGGGCCGGCGTTGGACGGAAGCCTGGCGTGGAACAACGAATGGACAAAGGCTGGCGGCAGACCTGAGATGGTGCGCGTGAATTTGAGTTTTAACGACGAAAACGGCTCGGTCAAAGTGGGACGAACAGTAACATTGCCGGGCGTGCACGCGCCCAGGCGGTGATACGAGGCGACGTTTTCGGGAAACAAGTCAGGGGGTGTTCGGGGGTGCTGATCGGCATGCAGAATTCTGCAAAGCGCGGCAGCGTTTTGGTCTTGGTTTTATGGACGCTTTTATTCTTGGGGACGCTGGGACTGGCGGTGGGGGCACGAGTTTCCGCGGCGCTAAACGCGGCCGTGACCTTTAAAGCGTCTACCGAGGCCTACTATGCGGCCAAGTCCGGCGTTGCCCTGGCGATAGCTGAGCTTCACAGGGACGAAGAGGCAGGACGGCGGGAAACCAATACGTGGGACACGCTCGCTGAGGCCTGGAGTTCCAGCGAAGACCTTTTCAGGGATGTGCGGGTTGGGACTGGCTACTTCAGTATTCAGCACGTCGAAGAAGACGAGTCCGGTGGTTTGCACCTGGTTTACGGGCTTGAGGACGAGGAGAGGCGCATTAACCTGAATCTTGCCTCTACGAATCTTTTGGCAGCGTTGTTTGTGCGGGTTGGCAATCTTGCTCAGCAGCAAGCCGATACCTTAGCGGCTAGCCTGGGGGAGTATCGTCAAAGAAAAGCGAAGGTGGGGAGTTCGCCATTGACACCCACACCTACTGAAGAGTACGCTGGTGGCGTTACGGACTTGGTGAATCGGCTGGAATCGGTGTATGAGCTGCGGTTTTTGGAAGGGGTGACACCGGAGCTCTTCTCGAAGTTGGAGCCTTACATCACGGTGTACGGGTCGGGTGCGGTCAATTTAAACACTGCGTCCAAGCAGGTGCTTGTTTGTCTGGCGGAAGCTTTTGGCGAAGAAGAAGCAGAACGGTGGGCCGCCAACGTTATTGCCGCCCGCCCTTTGGGGCGTGGCGGAGTGGCGGAGCTGCTAAGCCGTTACCGGCGGATAGGCAATCGGGCGGTTACTTTTTGTTCCACTTGTTTCAGAGGAATCGCGACGGGCAGGGCGGCGGCCGAGGCCGGCAACAGATGCAAAATTGTCTTTGTTTACGATCGCGACGCTGGTCGGATTGTGAGTTGGATAGAGTACTAACCCGGATTATTCATGAAGGTGTTGCGGCAAGCTCTGTTCTGGGGTCATGATGGGGGTTGCGGGGCGCGATTGCAATTCTCGGTTGTGGCACCTCAGGAAAAGTGGGTGAACGTGGCGCGGGAAGGGCGGTTTTTTCGGGGAATGGGCACACCGGTCCTGCGCGG